>OHJZ01000692.1_pt1 | contig 17137 bp, 14 predicted proteins | sample 1568691 | NCBI WGS metagenome assembly OHJZ01 (sample SAMEA3879593, study PRJEB24766) | human gut metagenome | biome: human-associated habitat; feature: feces | place: USA | collected 1985/1987
CGGCACCCACGGCATCCTGGTCAACTTCGAGACCACCAACGGCATCGAGGCCAAGGACGAGTTCGCTGCATACGGCAAGGATGTTGCCATGCAGGTCGCAGCTGCCAACCCCAGCTACGTCGATGAGGCTGCTGTCCCCGCTGAGGTCGTCGCCAAGGAGAAGGAGATCCTCCTCGCTCAGATGGCTAACGACCCGAAGAACGCCAACAAGCCCGACGCTGTCAAGCAGAAGATGATCGAGGGCAAGATCAAGAAGTACTTCAAGGAGAACTGCCTGGTCGATCAGGAGTTCGTCAAGGACGGCGACATGACCGTTGGTCAGTACACTGCCAAGGTCGCAAAGGACCTGGGCGGCGAGATCAAGGTCATCAAGTTCACCCACTTCGTCAAGGGCGAGGGCCTGGAGAAGCGTTCTGACGACTTCGCTGCTGAAGTCGCAAGCATGGTGAAGTAATTCAGCTTCTACTGCTGAAGTAAACGAGAGCCGCAGTGCCTGTAACAGGGCGCTGCGGCTCTTTTTGTTTGTATTTGCGCGGCAAATGTGCTATTATAAGGGCTATATAAAAGAGGGGAGAAGAAATCATGAAAATCGAGCCCAGAGAATATGAGCTGCCCAGCGGAAAAGCACTGCTCGTCCGCAGTGTAACTGCCGCAGATGCTGAGGTACACATCAAATTCAAGTGCATGACCTCCGGTGAGACACACTTTATGGCGCGTTACCCGGAGGAATGTGTTTATAGTCCAGAAACGGCAGCCAGTCTGGCAGCTTGCGAGGAGAGTCCCTTTGACTTTGAGGTCGGTGTATTCGACGGGGAAGAGCAGGTCGGGGGTGTCGGCGTTGCACAGCTGCGGCCGCATATCAAATACCGCCATCGTGCATATATGGGCATCTCGATTGAACAAAAATACTGGGGCTGCGGCCTGGGCAGCTACCTGGTGCAGCTTGCCATCGACCAGGCCCGGGCCAACGGCTTCGAGCAGTTGGAGCTGGGGGTGTACAGCGATAACAGCCGCGCCATCCATCTCTATGAAAAATTCGGCTTTGAGCGCTATGGCATCCAGCCCCGGGCCTTTAAGCTGAAGGACGGCACCTACCGGGATGAGATCATCATGGTGAAGATGCTGTAACCGGAAAAGAACATAATGAAACGCCGCCGACGGTTCAAAAGCCGTCAGCGGCGTTTTGCGCTTATTCAGTCAGCAGTGGTCAATGGATCAGGCCCTGGCCTCGCTGTTGTGCTCTGCCTTCTTGTAGGCGGAGAAGGAGTGGAACACGATGTTCAGGCCCAGAACGATCAGCAGGACAGCCAGGATGAGCTGCAGGCCGTTGGCGATGAACACAGCGCTCCAAGTGGTCTCACCGGCAGGAATGGTGACGGCAGCGGCATTGCTGATGGCCTTGACCATCGCCATGAGACGCTGCACCAGAGCGGTGAAGGTGACGCAGAGCATGATGACCAGCGGGGGGAAGAGCATCCTGTTGCTGCGGCCGGTGACCTTCAGGAAGACGCACAGGGTAGACAGGACCAGAGCGCTCAGCAGCTGGTTTGCAGAGCCGAACAGGGGCCAGATGTTGGCGTAGCCGATCTTGGTCAGGATGAAGCCGAACACCAGAGTGATGAAGGTGGAGAAGTAGACGTTGCAGAGCAGCTTGCGCCAGCCCTCAGCGTGCTCCATGTCGTCCACGCTGAACAGCTCCTGAAAGCTCATGCGGCCGATACGGGCCACGGCATCCAGACTGGTCAGAGCCAGTGCGGAAACGCACATGGTCATAAAGACGGTGGCGGCATAGGCGGGGACACCGAACATCTCAAAGAAGCCGGCGACGCCGCGGCTGAAGATCTGGAAGGGAGTGCCGGCGGCGGGGGTGCCGTCAGCAGCGGCAGCAGCACCGGCGACGCAGAGGGCCAGAACAGCCAGCAGGCTCTCGAGGATCATGGCGCCATAGCCGACCTTCAGCATATCCTTCTCGTTCTCGACGGTCTTGGAGGAGGTGCCGGAGGAGACGAGGCCGTGGAAGCCGGAGACAGCACCGCAGGCCACGGTGACGAACAGGATGGGGAACATGGTGCCCAGCTTCTCGTTGGTGAAGCCGGTGAAGACGGGCAGGTTCATGGTGGGATGAGCCACCAGCAGGCCGACCGCGGCGCCGATGATCATGGCCACGAACATGAAGGTGGTCATGTGGTCACGGGGCTGCTTCAGCAGCCACATGGGCAGAACAGCGGCAAAGAAGATGTAGACGAAGGTGATGTAGCTCCATGCAGCCTTGCCCAGAATGAGGGGCAGGTTCGCACCGATGACGAAGGACAGCACGATGAACACGATGCTGATGACGCTCTCCTTCCAGCCGGAGAAGCTGAACTTCTTCTGGATGAGGCCGAAGACGACAGCGAAGACCATGAACATGATGGAGACCATACCGGCAGCGCCGTTGGTCTGCGCAGCCTCCGCCAGAGCACCGTCGGCGCCGAAGGCGTTGAAGGTTCCGGCCACCATGTCAGCAAACGCTGCAATGACGATGCCGCAGAACAGCCAGCAGAACAGCAGGAACAGCTTGCGGCCGGTCTTGCCGATGTACTTCTCGATGAGCATGCCCATGCTCTTGCCGTCGTTCTTGACGGAAGCGTACAGAGCGCCGAAGTCGGTGACAGCGCCGAAGAAGATGCCGCCCAGCAGCACCCACAGCAGGACCGGCAGCCAGCCGAAGGCAGCAGCCTGGATGGCACCGGTGACAGGGCCTGCACCGGCGATGGAGCTGAACTGGTGTGCAAACACGGTCCAGCCGTTGGTGGGGACATAGTCACGGCCATCCTCGTGGACGACTGCGGGGGTCTTGGCGGTGGGGTCGATGCCCCACTTGTTGGCCAGCCAGCGGCCATACAGCGTATAAGCGCCGAACAGACACAGGGCTGCGATCAAAACGATGACCAGCGTATTCATTTCTTTATACCTCTTTCCTTTCTTTCACACCGGCAATGGCCGAAGCAGGACGGCTGTGCCCAAAAGCAGGGCAGGCGAAACGGCCCGGAGGGGTGAAAAAAGCCTCCGTCCTCATGAAAGACAGAGACACAAAGATGTGTCCCATCCTCCTCGAAGACGAAGGCCAAACGGTGCAGCTGCACCGGTCGCTCTCCGCGGTACCACTTCGTTTGCTGCGTTCGGGAGCAGCCGCTTGCGCGTACAGGCGTTCCTGCCGCCGATACGCCGCCCTGTAACGTGGGCTGAACGGCCATGCACTACTGCCGCAAGCGGGTTCGCACAGGCTGCTCGCAGGTGAGGGCCTCTCGCACTGTGCTGCCGTCTTGCACCGGAATGGCGGCTCTCTGAGCGCAGGGAATGCGAAAGGTCATGTCCTGTTCATTGCATTTGCCGAATGATTGTGTATACTTTAGTCCTGATTTCATAATTTGTCAATATCGTTTGGGCAAGTTAGGAGACTGTGCCATTTTTGCGGGGGAGAAACTAAGAAAATTTAGGCGATTTTTGTTCAGATGTGAGATGAATAAAACTGAATGCCTCCACAGGTGAAATCTGCTAAACTCCCGGAAAGAAAGACCGAGCACTTGACTTTTATACTTTCGAGTGCTAAAGTAACAGAGTAACAGAAAGACCCCTGCCGCACCCTGCGGCACTTTGCCCTGAAGGAGGCAGCTATGGCGGACAAGAACCCCAGAAGAAACCCCACCACCGACGCACTGTTCGACGCGATCCTGAGTCTTGAGACGAGGGAGGAGTGCTACAACTTCTTCGAAGACCTCTGCACGGTCAAGGAGATCTCCGATATGGCCCAGCGTCTGGAAGCGGCCAAGCTCCTGCTCGGCGGCAGCACCTACGACCAGATCGTAAAGGCCGTGGAGATCAGCACCGCCACCATCAGCCGCATCAACCGCTGCATCCAGTACGGCTCCGGCGGCTACCGCGACACCATCGAGAAGGTACACAGGAGCGCAAAGCCGGAGTGACATCCGGGCGGCGAGGCACATAGGATGGACTGCGCCCGATCCCTATTATAGAAAGGAAGGTCCTTCTTATGGCTGATACCACCAACTGCACCCTCTGCGTTTCCTGCGGCTGCCCCGCGCTGCCCAGAGTTTCCCTTGACCAGGCAGTCATCGACCTGATGGAGAGCATCGCTCTGCAGGAGTCGGCCCTGAGCCACATCCTCTGCGCCGAGACCCAGAAGATGAAAGCCGCCCTCAGCATGGAGGAGCTGGACCTGTGCAAGCTGCTGGAGGTCAACGACTCCGCCACCAACATGGTCCACGCCGTGGCGAACCTTGAGCTGGTTCTGAAGGAGAAGCTGGAATTCATCGCCAACAACCTCTACTACCCCTCGACGGGGAACGGCACCACCACCGAGAGCTGATGTCAAAATGCGACTGCCCGCCCGCAATGGGTGGGCGGTTTTTCCTTTCCGGGGCGGGGCTGCCTAAAAATATGTATAAAAGTCGGAAAAGTGTTTTGTTGGAATTGCTGAATATCGAAATCTGTGCTATACTATATAATGTTTATCCAAAGAGAAAGGGGAACCTGACCTTGCTGCACTACGATGCGATCCTGTTTGACGTGGACGGTACGCTCATCGATTCCGCCCCCGGCATTCTCAATACACTGGAAGAGGTTTTCAGCTCCATGGGCGTTGACGTCGCCCGGAGCGACCTTGGCCGCTACATCGGCCCGCCTCTCCGCAAGAGCTTCGGCGAGCATTTCTCCGACCCTGCAAAAATCGAGGAGGCCATGAAGCGCTACCGCGTGAGCTACGCCGCCAAGGGCTGCCACGAGGGCGATGTCTACCCCGGCGTGGTGGAGATGCTGGGCCGTCTCAAGGCTGCGGGCCTGACCCTCTGCACGGCCACCTGCAAGCCCACCGACGTTGTGAGGCCCATCCTCGAGGAGCAGGGCCTTGCGCCTTACTTCTCCTTCGTGGGCGGCGCGTCCATGGATGAGAGCCGCGACAACAAGACCGACGTCATCCGCCACGTCCTCGCCCAGCCCGTCATGCAGGGCAAGCGGGTGCTGATGGTGGGCGACCGCCGGGACGATATGCAGGGCGCTGTGAACTGCGGTCTGGACGCCGCCGCTGTGCTCTACGGCTACGGCGGAAGGGAAGAGGTCGCCCCCTTTGCGCCGGTCTTCATGGCCGCTGACTGTAAAGAGCTGACGGACTGGGTTCTCCGCCCGGTGGACGAGCCTTTCCATTCCTGAAACGAGAGGGACTGAAGCTATGAGTCAAAAAAGACAACAACAAAACGAAACCATGACTCCCATGCAGCATCGGGCCGTTCTGGTCTGCGTCCTCTGCGTGCTGGCGGTGCTGCTGACCTTCGGCATCACCACCACCCTCCTCAAAAAGGAGGAGTCTGCCCCCTCCGTCTCGGAGCCTGCAGAGGGGCCCGCTGCCCCCGGCAAAGACCTGTCGGGCCACTACCAGATCGACAACACCTCCGCCGCTCTGCTGACGGAGACCGCCGACGCCGGCACGGACTATCTGAACAACACCCTCTTTCTGGGCGACTCCAACACCGTCCGCCTCTACAACAACGGCCTCATCTCCCTGCAGCAGTTCTGCGCCAAAGAGGGCATCGGCACTCAGGTCGCGCTCAGCGAGGGCATCGTTACCTTTAAGAAGGATCCCAACCACTACACCATCCCTCAGGCGGTGGCCATGATGAAGCCCCGCCGTGTGGTCATGACCTTCGGCACCAACGACACCGGGATGGAAGTCCCGGACTTCATCGCCCACTACACGGCCCTCATCCAGGCCATCCAGCAGAGCTACCCCTACACCGACATCATCGTCAACACGGTGCCGCCGGTCCCGGCTGACCACTCCAACTACCCCCACATGGACCAGGCCAAGATCGACGACTTCAACATGGCCCTTCTGGCTCTCTGCGAGCAGCTGGGCGTCCGCTTCCTCAACTCCGCCGAGGCCCTCAAGGGCAGCGACGGCTACGGCATCGCGGACTACTACACCAGCGGCGACATCCACCTCAAGAGCGCCGGCCTCAAGGCAGTGCTGAACTATCTCCGCACCCACGCCCTGCAGACCGAGGACCGCCGCCCCGACACCAACAACATCCCCACCCGCACCATGGAGTATGTCTCCAACCCCAGCTCCGCCGTGGCCGCTCCCAGCTCGGAGGCTGTCAGCTCCAGCGAGAGTCAGGCCGAGAGCGCCAGCAGCTCGGAGAGCTCCTCCAGCGAGAGCACCAGTGAGGACAAAAAGTTCGAGGCCCGCTACCGTGTGGACAAGAACGGCGGCGGCACTCTGAGCGTCGGCAATGACACCGGCAACAGCTCTGTGACCTACACCGTCACCGACCCCGATAGATCCATCACCGTGACCGCTGTCCCGGCGGAGGGCCACGTCTTCGTCAAGTGGAGCGACGGCCTCACCAGCAAGACCCGCACCGACACCGGCTTCAAGCAGAATCTGGACGTCACGGCAGTCTTCGGCACGGCCTCCGTCCAGATCACCAGCGAGGGCAAGGGCGCTGTGGGCAGCTCCTACACCTTCAAGGCTGCCTTGAGCGGCAAGTACGCCAAGACCGAGAACCTGCGCTGGTACGCCAACGGTCAGGAGGTCACGCAGGCCGCCGGCAAGTCCAGCATCACCGTGGTGGTGGACAGCTCCATGGCCAACGCTTCTTATAAGATCCACGCCGTCGTCACCTACAACGACTGCAAGGTGAGCAGCAACACCCTGACCATCACCATCGGCAGCGGTGTGACCAGCGAGTCCGGCTCCACCAGCAGCTCGTCCTCGTCCCATGCCGGTTCTTCCGGCAGTACATCCTCCTCCTCTGCAAGCTCGGGCAGCTCTTCGAGCAGCACCAGCAGCTCGTCGTCGGCATCGTCCGGCACGGCGTCCGGCAGCTCCAAGGCAGAGTCGGAGTCCGAAAGCAAGGCCGAGAGCGAAGCAGGATCCAAATCCGAAAGCAAAGCAGAGCCCAAGGCAGAAACCAAGTCGGAAGCCTCCGCCAGCAAGGAAGCCGAAGGCAAGGCAGAATGACGCCCTGCACCTTCCTCTGCGCAGCCGCATAGGCTGAGCCGAGAGGAGGCGAGCGGATGCTCCGTGAAGAAATGCAAGTCCTCGGCCTGCCCGGCGCAGAAGATGTGACCAACGGCAGCGTGGACTACTACGACATGGATTGGGAAAACGTCGAGAACGGCGTGACGGAGGAGCAGATGGCAAAGTGCATCGCAAAAGCGTGCGCCTGCACGCCGAACGGTAAGTGCAGCGGGAATCTGCCGGACCAGTCCGACGACGAAGCCTATGAAATGACGTTGGAAGGATAAAAAATACGAGAAGCCAGCTCTGCCGGGCGGGGCTGGCTTCTCGCTGTTCTCAAACCGCGCCGCAGCCGCGCCCGCTCAAGGCGGCAGGCGGCCCGAAACATGAGCCCGAAACATGATAGAGAAGGGAAAGAAAGATGGCAAAATATTATTGCATCCTCTTCGATGCAGACAATACGCTTCTGGACTTTGACGCCGCCGAGAACAAGGCGCTGGCTGAGACGCTGGTGGAATACGGCATCGAGCCGGACGCCGGGACGGTGCAGACCTACCGGGACATCAACTCGGAGCTCTGGTGTCAGCTGGAAAAGGGCCAGATACGCCGCGACAAGCTGATGGGGGAGCGCTTCACCCGCTTCCTCAAGGCCATCAACGCAGCCGGTGACGGCGTGGAGATGAACCGCTGCTACCTCGACCACCTCTCCTCCCACCCCGACCTGATGACCCCCAATGTGCCGGAAGTCCTCGGGGAGCTTTCCGAGGTGGCGACGCTGGCCGTCGTGACCAACGGCTTCGAGAAGGTGCAGAGCCGCCGGGTGGCAGAATCCGGCATCGGGGCCTACCTTGAGGACGTCTTCGTCTCCGAGAAGCTGGACAGCGAGAAGCCCAGCCGCCGCATCTTCGACTCCGCCCTCCGCGCTCTGGGCGTGGAGAACCGGGAGCACGTCCTGGTGGTGGGCGACAGCCTCACCAGCGACATTCAGGGCGGCGTGAACGCGGGCCTCGACACCTGCTGGTTCAACCCCGGCCACGCCGAGAACCCGGGCAAGGTGAGCCCCACCTACGAGATCGCCTCGCTGGAAGAGCTCTACCCGCTGGTGATGGAGCCGGAAGAGCTGGCGAACCTCGGCCTCAAGCACCGCCGTCATCAGCTGTAACGGCGGGAATGTCCCTATCCACCCTACTGGAAAAGAACACGGAAGAACGATATGCTGATTCATTTGGAAAAACTCGGAAAGAGCTTTGGCGAGAAAGTCGTCCTGCACGACGTGAGCGCCAGCGTGGAAAAAGAAGACCGCATCGGCATCGTGGGCCAGAACGGCGCAGGCAAGACGACCCTGCTCAAAATTCTGACCGGCGTCTACACCGACTATGACGGCGAGTTCAGCGTGACCCACGGCGTGACGCTGGGCTATCTGGAGCAGAACGCAAAGCTCGATGTCACGCTGGATATTTACGGGGAGATGCGCTCCTCCTTCGCCCCTGTGCTGGACGCCATGGCCCGGATGCAGATTTTGGAAAAGAAGATGGCGGCCTCTCCCGACGACGCCGCCCTTCTCGAAACGCACGACGAACTGCAGAACATCATCGACGCCGCCGACGGCTACAATATGGACGTCAACATCAAGAAGGTGCTGTCCGGCATGGGCTTTGCGCAGGATACCTGGAGCAAGAATGTGGGCGTCCTCTCCGGCGGTGAGCTGACCCGTCTCCGTCTGGCCAAGCTCCTCCTCGAGAAGCCGGACGTCCTCATTCTGGACGAGCCCACCAACCATCTGGACTTCGCCACCATGGAGTGGCTGGAAAACTACCTCAAGGGCTACTCCGGTGCCGTTCTGGTGGTCAGCCACGACCGCTATTTCCTCGACAACGTCTGTACCAGGATCTGGGAAGTCTCGTTCCAGACCATGACCACCTATAAGGGCAACTTCTCGGCCTATCTGCCCCAGAAGGAAGCCGCCGACGCCCTGCGCCAGAAGCAGCACGACGCCGACGTAGCGCTGGCCGAAAAATTACAGGACTACATCGACCGCAACCTGGTCCGCGCCTCCACCACCAGGATGGCCCAGAGCCGCCGCAAACAGCTGGAAAAGCTGGAGATCACCGAGGCCCCTCAGGACGAGACCAACCAGCTCAAGTTCCGCTTCGAATACGACGTGGAGCCGTGGAATGAGCTGGTGCTGCTCAAGGACCTGACCATCAAGATCGGCGGCCGCACCCTGCTGGAGCCCTTCACCTATACGGTCTGCCGCGGCCAGCGGCTCATCATCGCCGGCCCCAACGGCGCGGGCAAATCCACCCTGATGCAGGTGCTGGACGGCAAGCGCCGCACCTCCGGCGGCATGGTGCGCCTTGGCACCGGCGCACGGCCCAGCATCTTCGCCCAGCAGCAGGACCGCATCGGCGCGGGCCGCGTCATCGACGTCATCTGGAACAAGTATCCCCGGATGACCGAGCTGGAGGTCCGCAGCCATCTGGCAAAGCTGGGCTTCCGGGGCGAGACGGTCTTCAAGCCCTGCGAGGCCCTGTCCGGCGGCGAGCTGGCCCGGCTGCGCTTTGCAGAGATCGTGCTGGAGCGCCCGAACCTGCTGTTTCTGGACGAGCCCACCAACCATCTGGACATCTACACCCGCGAGAACCTGACCGAGGCGCTGATGGCCTACACCGGCACGCTGCTCCTCGTCACCCATGACCGCCACCTGATGAACAGTCTGGCCTGCCCCATCCTCTACCTCGAGGACGGCAAGGCGGTCATCTACCCCAGCTATGACGCCCTGATGGGCCGCGCCGCTCCCGCCCCCGTGGCCGAGAAGAGCAGCGAACCCGCCAAGGCGGGCTACGGCAAAGAGCAGCGCCGCCGCCGGGCCGAGCTGCGCGCCAAGATCAAAGCCTGCGAGGACGAGATGGAAGCCTGCGGCGCCCGCGAGGTGGAGCTGGAAAACGAGATAAACTCGCCGGAGGTCTACAACGACCCCCAGCTTTTGCGGGAAAAGAGCGACGAGCTCAGCGACCTGCGCTTCCATCAGGACGAGCTTTTCGCCGCATGGGAGGCCGCTGTGGAGGAGCAGGAGCAGTACGAGCAGACCGCCGGCGGCGAAGAATAAACGATGCAGCAAAGGGGGAGAGCCGATGGCAAACCGAAACCATGACCCGAAGAAAACACAGGAGATCACACTTTCCGGCCTGCTGTTCGCGCTGGCGATGGCTCTTTCCTTCATCGAAGGCACACTGGTCATCCCGGGCCTTGCGCCGGGCATGAAGCTGGGCCTTGCGAATATCGTGGTGATGTATGCGCTGTTCTTCATGGGGGCGCGGCAGGCGCTCTATCTCGACCTGCTCAAGGCGCTGTTCGTCTTCCTCGTCTCCGGCTGGACGGCAGGCTTCCTCTCGCTCTGCGGCGGGCTGCTGTCCCTGCTGGTGATGTGGGTGCTCTACTATAAGCTCCCGTTCCGGCCCACATGGTTCATCCTGTCGGTCTGCGGCGCACTGTCCCACAACATCGGCCAGCTGCTTGGCGCGGGGCTCATCCTGTCCTCGGCCATGTCGCTGTACTATGCGCCGGTGATGCTGGTGCTGGGCCTTGTCATGGGCGCCCTCACGTCTCTGACCCTCCGGGCCATCCTGCCCGCACTGGGCAGACTGGGCTATAATACCCGGGAAAAGCGCTGAGCGGTTGCATCTGCAAACATTTTTCGCTATAATAAAATGATAGATTTGATATGACCCTACAAAAAAGCCGCCCTTATGGATGACTCGCATCCGAGGGACGGCCGGGAGGTTTTGTACTATGTCTGAAAAAGTTACGGTCAAGGTGGAGCGGAGCGTCCTCCACCTTCCGGCCATCGCCCTGCGCGGGCTGGTGGTCTTCCCCAACAATCTGCTCCACTTCGAGGTGGGCCGCGAGAAGAGCATCGCCGCCGTGGAGTGGGCCGTCAGCAACAACTCTGACGTCTTCCTCGTGGCACAGAAAGAGATGAAGGTCGAGGACCCCAAGGCCGCCGACCTCTATACTTACGGCGTCGTGGCCGAGGTCAAGCAGGTGATGCGGGTGTCGGACGACCTCGTCCGCGTCCTGGTCGAAGGCAAATACCGCGCCAGACTCTCCGAGATGGAGGACGACGGCAGCTTCCTGCTGGCCACCGTCCGCCCGGCCCCGGTCAGGATGGCGAAGCCCGAGGAGCTGCCGGAGGCGGACGTCCTCGTCCGCAACGTCAAAAAGAGCTTTGACGACCTGCTGGCTCTGAACCCCCACATCGGCAAGGACGTGGTGTTTGCCATCACCACCAGCACCGACGCCGCCTTCCTGTCCGAGTACATCCCGGCCAACCTCCTGTTCCGCTTCGAGGATAAGCAGGCCATTCTGGACGAAGGCACCCTGATGGGCCGTCTGCATCTGCTCATCGAGAAGATGCACCGGGAGCGCCGGATGCTCGAGATCGATAAGGAGATCGCCCAGAAGGTAGACGAGGCGATGGACAAGAACCAGCGCGACTACTACCTCCACGAGCAGCTCCACATGATCAGCGAGGAGCTGGGCGAGGACGACGATACCACCGCCGAGACCGAGGAGTACCGCCGGAAGATCACGGCCCTCCATCTGGACGAGGACCGGGAAAAGAAGCTGCTCAAAGAGGTGGACCGCCTCTCCAGGATGCAGAGCAGCAATCAGGAAGGCACGGTCATCCGCACCTATCTGGACACCTGCCTCGACCTGCCCTGGAACACCTTCACCGAGGACGATCTGGACATCGCCAAGGCCCAGCGGGTGCTGGACCGGGACCACTACGGCCTGAAGAAGGTCAAGGACCGCATCCTCGAGGTGCTGGCCGTCCGCAAGCTGGCCCCCGACGTGAAGGGCCAGATCATCTGCCTCGTCGGCCCTCCGGGTGTCGGCAAGACCAGCATCGCCCGCTCCATCGCCGAGAGCCTGAACCGCAAGTATGTCCGCATCAGCCTCGGCGGCGTGCGGGATGAGGCCGAGATCCGCGGCCACCGCCGCACCTACATCGGCGCGATGCCCGGCAAGATCCTCTCCGCCATGATCTCGGCCAAGAGCGCGAACCCCCTGATGCTTCTGGACGAGATCGACAAGCTGGCAGGCGACTTCCGGGGCGACCCGGCGGCCGCTCTGCTGGAAGCCCTCGACCCCGAGCAGAACAGCACCTTCAACGACCATTTCATCGATATGCCCTTTGATCTGAGCCATGTGCTCTTCATCACCACGGCCAACGACCTCAGCGCCATCCCCGGCCCGCTGCGCGACCGCATGGACGTCATCGAGCTGCCCAGCTACACCCGGGTGGAAAAGTACAACATCGCCCGGAAGCATCTGGTCCCCAAGCAGCTGGATGCCTGCGGCCTGACCGGCAAGGTCACCTTCTCCCAGAGCGCCCTCTACGGCATCATCGACGGCTACACCCGCGAGGCCGGCGTCCGCAATCTGGAGCGCACCATCACCAGCGTCCTGCGCAAGTGCGCCCGGAAGATCGCTTCCGGCGAGGCGGAGAATGTCTCCGTCACCGGCACCGGCCTCGAAAAGCTGCTGGGACCCCGGATGGTCAAGCCCGAGTTCCTCAACCGCACCAACGCCATCGGCATCGCCAACGGTCTGGCATGGACCAGCATCGGCGGCGAGACCCTGCCCATCGAGGTGCAGGTCATCGACAACGGCAGCGGCAAGATCACCGTCACCGGTTCTCTGGGCGACGTGATGAAGGAGAGCGCCCAGCTGGCCATCACCTATGCCCGCGTCCATGCCGCAGAGTACGGCATCGACTCCGAGCGCCTCAAGAAGTGCGATTTGCACATCCACGCCCCGGAGGGTGCAGTCCCCAAGGACGGCCCCTCTGCCGGCGTCACCCTGACCACGGCCCTCATCTCCTGCCTGTCCGGCATCCCGGTGCGGGGCGATGTGGCCATGACCGGCGAGATCACCCTCCACGGCAATGTGCTGCCCATCGGCGGCCTCCGCGAGAAGAGCATGGCCGCTTACCGCGAGGGGATGAAGACCGTCCTGATCCCGAAGGACAACCTGTCCGATCTGTACGAGGTGGACGACGAGGTCAAGAAGAACATCGAGTTCCTGCCCATGCAGAGCCTGTCGCAGGTCCTCGCCGCAGCCCTCCTCAAGCCCAAGACGGTGTCTGCGGGCCACCCCCGCACCAGGAAGGTAAAGCCCGCTGAGGCTGCGGCCCTGCCGCAGACGGCGGAAAAGCCGCAGCCGGGCGCGGTCTGCTGAGACGAAAGGAGCGAAGCTATGAACTATAACAAAGCGGATTTCATTGCAAGCTACGGCATTTCCAGCCAGCTGCCCGAGAGCGACCGCCCGGAGCTGAGCTTCTCCGGCCGCTCCAACGTGGGCAAATCCAGCCTGATGAACGCCCTCTGCGGCCCCAGCGTCGCCGAGGCCGATATGCTCTTTGCCACCCTCGACCCCACCAGCCGGAAGCTGGTCCTGCCCAGCGGCATGGCCGTGCTGCTGGTGGACACCGTCGGCTTCGTCTCCCGTCTGCCCCACAATCTGGTGGAAGCATTCAAATCCACGCTGGAAGAGGCCGCATGGTCGGACGTCATCGTCCGGGTGGCCGACGCCGGCGATGCGCAGCGGGAGGAGCAGCTGGCCGTCACCGACGAAGTGTTGGACGGCCTCGACTGCGCCGACATCCCCCGCCTGACCGTCTACAACAAGTGCGACAAGCCCGGCGCGCTGAGCTTCGACCCCGACATCCTGCTCACCAGCGCCAAGACCGGCTACGGCCTCGACAAGCTGCTGGCCAAGCTGGACGAGACCCTCAGCGACCGCGTCCACACCATCCGCATTCTCCTGCCCTACGATAAGCTGGGTCTCGCCGCCCCCATGCGGGAGCGCGGCAGCGTCCAGCTCGAGGAGTACCGCGAAGACGGCCTTTATCTCGAAGGCATCGTCAAGACCGAAGACCTCCACTGCTTCGAGGGCTATCTGGTCTGAGGACCCGCATACGAAAAGAACCGGACTCCGCGGAGTCCGGTTCTTTTGCCTTTCAAGGTATCAGCCTGCGGCAGAGGACGCTTCCTCTGCGCCCATCAGCTGGTCGTACCGGCCGGTGAACACCCGTTCCGGCAGGGCCGCCGTCAGGGCGAGGGCGGCGGTGAGCCGCTCCTCATCGGTCAGCTCTTCCTCCACCGGAGGGAAGTGCGTGAGCACTTCGTCCAGCTGCTTTTTGACCTCCCGGGCCACAAAGATGCCCCGGTCGGTGAGGTAGATCTTGCCGTAATACTCCTTGACGATCATCCCCCGCTCCATCAGCAGGTTCAGCACCCGCACCACCGAGGGTTTGGTCACGCCCAGCTTCTCGGCGATGCTGCGGGAGCTGATGTCAAGATGGGTCTGCGAGACCTCATAGATCGCGAGCAGATACCGCAGGTGTGCTGGCGTCAGTTCCATCTCGTATCACTCTCTTTTCGTTATATCATACAAACTCTTGGTTTACAAAAGGGGCGCGGGCCAAAGCCTTGACCCGCGCCCCCTTCTCTTCCATTATTGCTCAGTGGCAGTCGCCCTTACAGCTGCTGCAGCTTCCGCCGCAGTCGCAGCCGCCGCTGCATCCACTGCAGCCGCCGTGCTTATGAGAGTGCCATGTGATCCAACCCACACCGCCAAACACGATAGCTCCGACGATGATCGTCGGCAGATTGAAATTCGCAGCCAGAAACTCCATCATAAAAATGCACTCCTTTCAGCGCGTTTTGAGAAGTTTTTTACTTGATTTTGGAAACGTCGATCTTGACCTCGTTGTCGTTCACATACTTGTTGGGACGGACCATCAGGTAGATGAAGGCCGCCAGGATGACAGCAGCCACGACGGTGAAGAAGTTGAAGCCCACCTCACCGGTGATGAGGCCGCCCAGCTGGTACACGACCAGAGCGGAGCAGTAGGCCAGTGCGCACATATAACCGATGGCGATGGCGGTCCACTTGCCGTTGTTCATCTCACGCTTGATAGCGCCCATGGCAGCGAAGCAGGGAGCGCACAGCAGGTTGAAGATCATGAATGCATAAGCGCTCAGAGCGGTGTAATCAGCAGCAACGAGGCTCCAGATCTCATCACCGTTCTCAGACAGCTCCTCGCCGCCGAAGTGGTACAGGACGCCGAAGGTACCGACGACGTTCTCCTTTGCGATCAGGCCGGAGACAGAAGCGACGGTAGCCTTCCAGTTGCCAAAGCCCAGAGGTGCAAAGATCCATGCGATCTTGGTGGCGATCGCTGCCAGCACAGAGTTGTCCTGATCCTCCACCATGCCAAAGGCGCCATTCTCGAAGCCGAAGCCCTGCAGGAACCAGATGGCGACGGTTGCCAGCAGAATGACGGAACCAGCACGCTTGATGAAGGACCAGCCGCGCTCCCAGGTAGCACGGAAGACGTTGCCCCAAGCGGGGATGTGGTATGCGGGCAGCTCCATAACAAAGGGAGCAGGGTCACCTGCGAAGAGCTTGGTCTTCTTCAGGATGATACCAGAGCAGATGATGGCAGCCATGCCGATGAAGTAAGCGGAGACAGCAACCAGAGAAGAACCGCCGAACATGGCACCTGCGATGAGGCCGATGATGGGCATCTTTGCGCCGCAGGGGATGAAGCAGGTGGTCATGATGGTCATGCGGCGGTCGCGCTCATTCTCGATGGTACGAGAAGCCATGACGCCCGGGACGCCGCAGCCCGTGCCGACCAGCACGGGAATGAAGCTCTTGCCGGACAGGCCGAACTTATGGAAAATACGGTCCATAATAAACGCGATGCGCGCCATATAACCGCAGTCCTCAAGCAGCGCCAGCAGGAAGAACATAATTGCCATCTGCGGCACAAAGCCAATCGGTGCGCCAAGGCCGCCGATAATGCCGTCAACCACCAGCGATACCTGCCATTCGGCAGCGCCGGCATTTTCCATAGCTTCCTGTACGGAAGGCATAATCATTTCGCCGAACAGCACGTCATTAGTCCAGTCGGTAACATCCGTGCCGATTGTAGTAACGGCAATGTAATAAACAAAGAACATTACGGCTGCAAAAATAGGCAGAGCCAAAATACGGTTCGTAACAATCTGGTCAATCTTATCAGAAGTAGTCATGCCTACTTTAACTTTTTTAACACAATCGGCCATTAAGCCGGTAATGTAATCATAGCGGGCGTTGGTAATGATGCTTTCGCAGTCGTCATCAAGCTTTTCTTCAACGCCGCTAATAATTTTTTCAAGCTGCTTTTGAATAACATCCGGCAGATTATATTTAGCCCATACTTCGCGGTCGCGCTCAAACAATTTAACAAGCGTCCATCTTGCACCGGTTTCCGGTAGGGAACTGCCCATAATGTATTTAATTTCATCCAGCGCTTTTTCCACGTCAGCATTAAAATCCAAGGGTTTGCACTCAACATTTTTGGCTTTGGCCATTTCAACGGCTTTGGCGGCAGCTTCTTTCAGCCCCAGCCCGCTTAAAGCAGAAGTTTCAACAACCGGGCAGCCAAGCTTTCTGCCAAGCGCAGCCGTATCAATTTTATCGCCGTTTTTACGGACAATATCAATCATATTCAGCGCAATAACAACAGGCACGCCCATTTCAAGCAGCTGGGTTGTTAAATACAGGTTGCGTTCAATGTTGGAACCGTCCACCAGGTTTAAAATAACATCAGGATGTTCATTAATAATATAATTACGGGAAACAACTTCCTCCAAAGTATACGGAGAAAGCGAATAAATACCCGGCAGGTCGGTAACAATTACATCGCTGTAACCTTTCAGCCTGCCTTCTTTTTTCTCAACAGTAACGCCCGGCCAGTTGCCAACATATTGGTTGGCGCCTGTCAGGTCGTTGAACATCGTCGTCTTGCCGCAGTTCGGGTTGCCGGCAAGCGCAATGCGAATTCCCATTGTCTGCCTTTCAGTCGTTTGCGAATCTGTCAGCCTGAGATTTCATTCCATAAGAATCCCCAGGTGACGAGCGATTTGTTAGCTATCGCAAACTCGCGTTCCTAAAAAATGGCGCCTTTGCGCCCAATCCTCGCCAACTGACGCGTGGACCCCATGGCCCCGTCAGTGTTAGTTGACGAGAATGCTCTCAGCCTCACTCTTGCGCAGCGACAGC
>OHJZ01000694.1_pt1 | contig 17067 bp, 11 predicted proteins | sample 1568691 | NCBI WGS metagenome assembly OHJZ01 (sample SAMEA3879593, study PRJEB24766) | human gut metagenome | biome: human-associated habitat; feature: feces | place: USA | collected 1985/1987
TTGCATGTGTTAGGCGCGCCGCCAGCGTTCGTCCTGAGCCAGGATCAAACTCTTTATAAATGATATTTATCACTTAAAAAGTGTTAAATCTCTCTTCGCTCAGCACGCAATCGCTTGCGTCCTGTGTGAATTACTTTGTTTGGAATTGTTTAACGTGTTTTTCCAACACGAAAATAGGTTCCGTTACAAGTTTTTCGATATTGTTCAATTTTCAAGGTCCTGTAGCGCCTCAGCCATGCGGCTGACGACTTGATTATTTTATCACGGAAGTGATTTTTTGTCAAGCTCTTTTTTCGAAGTTTTTCGTTTCTTATCGAACTTGGAGCATTCTCAGTTTCTCGGTGCTGACCGGAACTTTTGGACGTCTATTGGTTCTTTTCGCTTTACTTCCAGCTGGGACTCAGAAGTCATTCTTTTGTCTCAGCGCTTGGCGCTCAAGTATAATACCATACGCCGGGCCGGATGTCAACACCTTTTTTACAAGTTTTTTTCAGGTTTTTTCTTCTTTCTCCAAAATTCATCTTCCGGCAGGCCCCAACCCCTCCGCTGCGGCCATGGCCGCAGCGTCTCCCCTTGCCAAGGGGAGACGAAGGTGTTATATATTATATATACATTATAAGCAAGCAGGGAGGCACCAACCATGATACTTACCGTCAATCTCGGCAACACCCACATCACCATTGGCGGCTACGAGCACGACGACCTGAAATTCTGCGGACGGCTCCACACCGACCCCGCCGCCACCGTCGATGAATACGGCCTGCGGCTGCTGAATCTGCTTTCGCTCCACGGCGCTTCGCCAGAACAAATCGAGGGCGGCATTCTGGGCAGTGTGGTGCCTGCGCTGACGGGGCGGGTGCTGGCCGCTTTACAGATGCTCTGCCCGGCGCGCATCCTGACCGTCGGGCCGGGACTCAAGAGCGGCATCCGCCTCCGGCTGGACAATCCCGCCCAGCTGGGTGCCGAACTGCTCTGCGGCGCGGTGGCCGCACTGGCTGAGGGCTCGGGGCCTCTGGTGGTCATTTCTGCCGACACAGCCATCTCCCTGATGGCCGTCAACGGAAAGCAGGAACTTGTGGGCGGCGTCATCCTGCCGGGGCCGCAGCTTTCGCTGGCCGCACTGGTGCAGAACACCGCCCAGCTGCCTCAAATCGACCTTTCCGCGCCTGCGCCCGCCTCTGTACTGGGCAAGAACACCGCCGCCTGCTTGCAGAACGGCTTTGTCCTCGGCACTGCCGGGATGCTGGACGGGCTGGCTGACCATTTCTGCGCCGAGCTTGGCCCTGAGACGAAGTTCTACGCCACCGGCAATCTGCCCACGGCCATCCGGGACGCCTGCCGTACGCCCATCCTCTACCGTGAGACGCTCATCACGGACGGCCTGTACTGCATCTGGCTGCGGAATCGCCGCTGAAGTTTTATTTGCATTTTGCAAGAAGCTGTGCTATACTATATTGTACTGATTCATCAGTACAAATCGTGCGATCGTAGCTCAGCTGGATAGAGCGTTCGGCTCCGACCCGGAAGGCCAGAGGTTCGAATCCTCCCGGTCGCACCAAGAAAGACCCATACACAATGTGTATGGGTCTTTCTTTATTGCAGACGCCGTTTTCTGCCAGCCGGCAGCGTTCATTTTCAGAAGCTGAGAAGCCTCAAATCATATTGCAAAAAGCAAAAACATCTTTATAATAGAGCTTGTACCCCGGTGTGCGCGGGTACTGTCTTGGGATAAGAAAAGGGAAAAAGAAACTATGAGTTCATCCGCAAAGTCTCTGACCGAAGGGCCTCTGGCCAAACAGATCCTCCTGGTCAGCCTGCCGCTGGCCCTGTCCAATCTGCTGCAGGTGCTCTTTAATATGTCGGACGTGGCTGTGGTGGGCCGGTTCGCAGGCTCCACGGCCCTCGGCTCGGTAGGCTCCACCAGCATCTTCGTCACCCTGTTCACCGGTTTCCTCATCGGTCTGAGCAACGGCATCAACGTGCTGGTGGCCCGGTTCTACGGTGCGCGCCATGCCGACGATGTGGAGAAGACCGTCCACTCGGCTCTGCTGGTCAGTCTGGCAGCGGGCGTACTGCTCCTGCTCATCGGCCTGCTGGGCTCGCCGGCCCTGCTCCATCTGCTCAACACCAAAGAAGACCTCTACCCCGGCGCTGTGCTCTACCTGCGGGTGTACTTCCTCGGTATGCCGGCGCTGGCTCTTTATAACTACGGCAACGCCATCTTCAGCGCCATTGGCGAGACGAAAAAGCCACTGTACTACCTGTGCATCGCGGGCGTGCTGAACATCCTGCTCAACCTCTTCTTCGTCATCGTCTGCCATCTGGACGTGGCGGGCGTGGCGCTGGCAAGTGCCATCTCCCAGTGCGTCTCGGCCTTCCTCGTTCTGCGGGCGCTGACCCGCGTGCAGGACTGCTACGCCCTGGACTTCCACAAGATTGCTTTCGACCCTGCCACCACCCAGCGCATCCTCGCGCTGGGCCTGCCCGCCGGGTTCCAGAACGCCGTCTTCGCCATCGCAAACCTCTTCATTCAGGCCGGTGTCAACTCCTTTGATTCCCTCATGGTCAAGGGCAACTCCGCCGCCGCCAACGCCGACAATATGATATACGACGCAATGGCCGCGTTCTATATGGCCTGCGCCAGCTTCATGAGTCAGAATTACGGCGCGGGCAAGCCCGACCGCGTGAAGAAGAGCTACTTCATCGCCCTCGCCTACTCCTTCGGCGTCGGCCTCGTGCTGGGTGGTTCGCTGTTCATCTTCGGGCGGCAGTTCCTCGCCCTCTTCACCACCGAGGGCGCCGTCATCGATGCCGGCATGAAGCGTGTGGGCGTCATGGGCTTTGCCTACTGCATCTCGGCCTTCATGGACTGCACCATCGCCGCCTCCCGCGGCCTGGGCAAGACGGTAGTGCCGACTGTCATCGTCGTCCTCGGCTCCTGCGTGTTCCGGGTCATCTGGGTCTACACCATCTTCGCCCACTTCCATACCATCCCCTCGCTCTACCTGCTCTACCCCTGCTCCTGGACGCTGACCGCCATCGCAGAGATCGTCTACTTCATCCACGCCTACAAGGACAGCATGAAGATATTCACTCAGCCCCAGCCCGCAGAAGTCTGATAAGACACAAAAATGCCATCGCCTCGCGGCGATGGCATTTCTTTATTTTGTTACTGATAATCGTGGTTGAGGAACATGGCCTTGATCTGGACGATCTCGTCGTACTCTTCCTGCTCCACCTGAACGTCGGCGTTGACCTCTTTGAGGCGGTTCTTCACGGCCTCGAGAGCTTCGGGCATGGTGACGGCCCGGCCCTCCTGAAGAGCGTCGGTCATCTGCTTGAGCACCACAGGATGGGCGTAGATGTCCGGCACCGGGAAGTTCCCGCCGGGATAGGCTTTGATGTACTCGGCCATGGCCGCTTCGGCCCTGTCGGCACGCTTCATGATGGCGTTATGGTTGTTGTGGGCCGTAGGCATCATGTTGTAGCTGGAGAAGAGGAAGATGGCCGCAAAGCCGAACAGCGCAAAGTAGATGCCGTAGTTTCCGGTGTGGTTGATGATGCTCTGGATGCCATAGGCCGCAGACACCACGCCGAACAGACTGATGATGAGGGCCACATATTTATACACCGGCTTGCTCTGCAGCTGGGCGCGCTTGCGGCGCTCGGCGGCGCTGAGCTCTTTGGCAAGCTCCGGTTTCCTGGCGAGGTAGTCCGATGCGCGCTTGAGCTGGCCCACGCTCTGCTCTGCCTCTTTCGAGAGCTGGGGCAGCCTGCGGGCGGCTTTCTCGGCCTTCTGGCGGGCAATTTCCGCCTCGCCTGCGGCGCTCAGACGCGGGATGTTGGGCTGTTCTTTCGCCAGAACTTCCAGCAGGGCATCCACGTCCCGCTCGTCCTTGAAGTTGCACTGCTTCTGCTTGCCGCCGTCGTACTCCACCACGAGGTAAGCCATCGAGGCAAACATCCCCTTGCCGGAGAAGCCTCCCTGACTCATGGCCACCCGCTTGAACACGCGGCTGATGCTGCCATAGGGCAGATAATACCGGCGGTCGATGTAGAAGCTGTTGAGGTAGAGGGCCTTTTTGCCCACGCCGCAGGGGCCGATCTTTTTGCAGGCTTTCTTATCGGCTTCCAACGTTGCTTTGTCCAGATGGGCGAGGCCCAGTTGTGCAGGATGAAACAGCATAGAGAATCCCCTTCTTCCATTTCTTTTTTTCATTCTGCCACTTTGAGCCGAAAAAAGCAAGAGGCAGTTTCAGATGACCTTCTGCTCGAGCCATTTTCCCCGGACAAAACGCACCGTAAAGCAGATGGAGCGGAACGCCCAGTCGAGATACATCCCCATCCAGATGCTGAGCAGTCCGCCGCCCATCTTCAGGACCCACAGGTAGCAGAAGCCCACGCGGAACACCCACATGGACACGATGCTGACGGTCATGGTGAAGCTGGCGTCGCCGGCGGAACGGAGGATGTTGGGCAGGGTGAAGCTGGAGGGCCAGAAGAAGAGGGAGACGATGTTGAACCACATCATGACCTCCAGCGCCATGGCCGAAGCCTCCGGCGAGAGGCTGAACCAGGACAGCGCCCAGCGGTCGGCGAAGAAGAAGGCCGACAGGTTCATGACCCAGGCACCGCAGTAGGCCACCAGCAGCAGGCGGCGGGCATACCAGACCGCCTGCTCTTTCTCGCCTGCACCGAGGCACTGGCCCACCACCGTGAGCACCGCCATGCCGACGGCGATGGCCGGGATGTTCAGGAAGGTGCTGGTGGTGTTGGCCACGGCATTGGCCGCGATGGCGGCGGTGCCGAGGGTGCTGGTGAGGCTGGCCACCGACAGTTTGCCGATTTGGAACATCCCGTTCTCGATGCCCGCCGGGATGCCCACCCGCAGGATGCGCCGGATGAGCTTTCCGTCCGGCTTCAGGGCCGACAGGCCGGTGACACGGAGCATACAACCCGGCTTCTGGAGCAGGAAGAGGACGGCACAGCAGGCCACCGCGCGGGAGACGAGGCTGGCCAGCGCCGCGCCCATGACGCCCATCTTGAAGCCAAAGATGAGGATGGCATTGCCGCCGATGTTGACGACATTCATCACAAGGCTGGACATCATGCTGATCTTGCTGTTGCCCTGCGCCCGGAAGAGGGCCGCGCCTGCGTTATACAGGCCGATGAAAGGGTAGCTCAGGGCCGACAGCAGGAAATATGTCTCGGCGTACTTCATCACATCGGCGTCGATGGAGCCGAAGATGCCCCGCAGGATGGCGTGGCGTCCCACCACGACCACCGCTGCCACAAGAATGCTGAAGCTGGACATGATGAACATGATCTGTGCGGCGGCAGCCCGGGCGCTCTTCTCCTCCCGATGGCCGATGTACTGGCTGGCGACCACCGCGCCGCCGGTGGCCAGCGCTGTCATGATCTGTATCATCAGGGTGTTGAAGGTGTCTACAAGGCTCACGCCCGACACCGCCGCCTCGCCCACCGACGACACCATGAGGGTATCGGCCAGGCCGATGGTCACGCTGAGAGCCTGCTCCGCAATGAGCGGCAGCAGCAGGGCCGTCAGCTGCTGGCGGGTAAACAAAGGCTTCGTTTCAAATTTTGTGCTCGTCATTCGCTCCTCCGCGCCGCCCCCGAAGGGGCTTTTTCAAAGTATACAGACTTATCCCTATGATACAGCGTCTTTCCCCAAAAGGCAAGAAGATGTATACAAGAATCTCTCAAAATTTTAAGGCTCCTGCCCCTCTGCTCCACTTTACCCCCATTCCATCTTGTGTTACAATGAAAGCTGCCAGAGGGCTTCCCTTTTCCGCGCCGTGCAGGGACGCGGACAAACCGGCGCTCCGGTATCATGATAAGAAGGTCAACCCAAGACCCATAAGGGGGAAGGAATCTATGCCAAAGACAGCTCATAAGGTTGTAGTCATCGGACATCGCAACCCGGACACCGACTCTATCTGCTCTGCCATTGCGTACGCAGAGCTGAAAAATAAGACAAGCTCCCTCGTCTGCGAGGCCCGCCGGGCCGGACGGATGAACCAGGAGACGGAATTCGTGCTCAAGCGGTTCGGCGTCGCGCCGCCCCGGATGTGTACCGATGTCAACCCGAAGATCCGTGATGTGGACTACCGCGAGATGCCCGGCATCCCCGGCTCCACCAGTCTGCGCAAGGCATGGGAGATCATGCGCGACCAGCAGATCGACACCCTGCCCATCACGAGCGCCGACAACGAGCTGGAAGGCATCATCACCGTGAAGGACATCGCCACGGCCAACATGGACGTGTTCGACACCGGTGTACTTGCTACCAGCCGCACCACCTATAAAAATATCCTCGAGACCCTCGGCGGCACCATGGTCGTCGGCAACGAGAACGCCGTCTGCACCACCGGTCATATCAAAATCGGCACTGCCACCCCTGAGATGCTGGAAAACAATGTCGAAAAGGGCGACATCGTCATCCTGACCAACCGCTATGAGAGCCAGCTGTGCGCCATCGAGAAGGAAGCATCCCTCCTCATCATCTGCAACGGCGCCAAGGTGGGCCGCACCATCCAGCGCATCGCCGAGGAGACCGGCGTTGCCATCATGACCGCCCCCTGCGACACCTACGCCGCCGGCAAGCTCATGAGCCAGTGCGCCCCCATCTCCTACTATATGACCCGCGACGACATCATGAAATTCACCCTCGTCACCCCGGTGGCCGACGTCACCCGCGTGATGGCCAAGGTGCGCCACCGCTACTTCCCCATCCTCGACGAGGACGGCAAGTACTGCGGCATGGTCAGCCGCCGCAACATCATCGCCCTGCGCAAGCGCCGCATCATCCTGGTGGACCACAACGAGGCCACCCAGGCCGTGGAGGGCTTCGACCAGGCTGAGATTCTGGAGATCATCGACCACCACCGCATCGGCAGCCTCGAGACCAGCGGCCCGGTCTATTTCCGCAACCAGCCCGTAGGCTGCACCGCCACCATCATCACCCAGATGTACGATGAGAACGGCGTCGAGATACGGCCTCAGATCGCCGGTCTGCTGCTGGCGGCCATCCTCTCGGATACGCTGGTCTTCCGCAGCCCCACCTGCACTCCCGTCGATGTCTCCACCGCCCACCGCCTCGCCAAAATCGCGGGCGTCGAGATCGACGCCTTTGCCTCCGAGATGTTCGAGGCCGGCGAGAAGCTGGACGGAAAGACCCCGGAGGAAGTCTTCCTGCAGGATTTCAAGGTGTTCATGTGCGGCGACGTCCGCTTCGGCGTGGCGCAGGGCAGCTACATGACCCGCAAGAACCTGAAAGCGGCCCAGAAGCTGCTCACCCCCTATCTGCCCGAAGCCTGCGGCAAGCAGAACGTGGAGGACCTCTATATGCTGCTGACCGATGTGCCGAAGGAAGAGAGCGTCGTCATCTGCACCGGCCGTCATGCCGGCGAGATGCTGCGCAGCGGCTTCGAGAAGGAGCCGGAGGAAGATGGCAGCTGGGTGCTGCCCGGCGTCGTCAGCCGCAAAAAGCAGTTCATCCCCGCCCTGATGAGCGCCTATCAGGAGCTGTAAGCCGCTTATGTTTGATTTTCTGAATGAAAAGGACCGCCAGCCCCCCGCCCTGCCCGAGGGCACCGTCCGGCGGCGGTACTCCATCGAAGGGCAGGTGCAGGGCGTGGGCTTCCGCTACCGCGCCCGGTACGCCGCCCAGAGCCTTGGCCTCACCGGCTGGGTGGAGAACGAGGACGACGGCTCGGTCACACTGGAAGTGCAGGGCGACCCGGCCCTCTTCCTTAAGCTGTTCGCCCTCATCCAGCGCAGCGACTATATCCAGATTACTTCCATCCGCCAGCGCGACCTCGCCCCTGACCCGTGGGAACGGGATTTCCGGGTGCGCGGCTACTGATAACAGCCTGTAACAAACACGAAGCCCCCCGGAGTCCTGCATTCCGGGGGGCTGTTGTGCATCTATCAGGAGTAGTTCCGCCTTGTATTTCGAACGAGTACATTATCGGGGAGTTCTTCTGTATTTAAGGCTATCACAAATTCGTGGAAAATGTGTGTAATTTCAGGAAAAGATTGGAGAAATCCTCTCACACTTTCTTCTTTTTTCAGCAATTTGGTTGACAGAATGCCAAAGTCGTGCTATCATCGAGTTAATCATTGTCAGGCTTTTGTGCGGCATTGCCGCCGGGTCTGGGAATAAGGGAGCGCCGCACGGGCCGGCAAAGGGGTTTCATACCGCTTTGCCGGCCCGTGTTTTTATTTCCCGGCGGGGTGCAAAACCGTGCCATCTGTGGTACAATAGAAGTCGATATTTACCGATTGAAAGGGGCATACGGATGCAGTTGTTTGAACTGGTCAGCCCGCGGCTGTTCCGGCCGCTGGCGGGGCCGAACCGGGCATTTTATGCAGAGCTGCTGCTCTTGCTGTGGGAGGAGTGCCGCCACACGGCAGATTACAGCATCCTGCGGGCCGAGGCCGTATCCCGGGCCGAGGATTACTTCGCCGCGCTGGCAAAGCCTCTGGCACTGGACGCCGACGACGCGGGTGATGAGGCCGAGCAGCCCACCCGCGACCCCCACACGCTGGCGCTGGGCTTTCTGCTGCGGCTGCGGCGCACCGGCTGGCTGGCCGAACAGCCCGGCAGCTACGAAGAAGAGCCTGCGCTGGCCTTTGTGCCGGAGGTGACGCCGCTTCTCGAGGCGCTGGAAGAGATCCTGAACCCCCGGGTCATCACCTACACCGGCAAGCTCTACAAGGCGTGGCAGCTTTTGCAGAACGTGGGCGAAGAGAAGAGCCCCTACGAGAACGTCCTGCGGGAGGTAGCCGGCGACCTTGAGGCGCTGAACAAGTCCCTCCGCGCCCTCAACGCCTCCATCGGCCACTACATCGACCGCCTCACCCGCAACCGCACCCCGCAGGAGGTGCTGGAGCTTTTCGACCAGTACGAAGAAAAGGTGGTGGCGGCCGCCTACCACCGCTTCAAGACCAGCGACAACCTGTTCAACTACCGCGCCTTCCTCGAAGAGGGACTGGACGACTGCGAGACGAACTACCTGCCCCAGCTGGCGCTGGATTACGCCCGGGTGGAGCGCTGCGCCCCGAGCGAGGCCGCTCCCGCCGTCCGCGCCCTCATCCAGAAACAGCGGGACGCCCTCGAAGAGATGAGCACCCTCATCCGGGAGATCGACGCCAGCCATGTCCGCTACCGCAAGCGGGCCGTTCAGCGGGCGCAGTTCCTGCTGCTGAGCGACCGCTCGGCCCAGGGCAGCGTCACCGCCCTGCTGCGGCGGTATGCCGAGGACATCAAAACGCCCGACCAGCTCTTTGAGCCGGACGACGGCCCGCTGGCCGCACGGCTCAGGCTCTGGCCGGTGCAGGTCTTCGGCGAAAAGCCGCTCTATCCTCCGGCCGCACCCCGCACCGACGCACCGCTGGCCCCGGTGCAGGCCGGACAGCTGGACGAGGAGCAGCTTCGCCGGGAGCAGAAGCTCCTGCTGGACTACGCCCGGATGGCCGTCACCGAGGAGAACGTGGACATCCTCGCCCGGCAGGCGCTGGCCGCACGGCCTTCTGTCTCGGCGTCCACCCTCGCCGACGAATACCCGAACGACTTCGCACGCATCATCGGACTGCACACCTACTCCCAGTCGCCGCGCCGCTGTTATGACATCCAGCTCACCGGCGAGTGGGCCACGCGGGGCGGCTTCCGGTTTGAAGAATTTACTCTGACACCCCGCAAGGAGGACGCCGAAGATGACCGAAACGAATAAAATGCTGGAAGAATGCGCAAATTATCTGCTCAACCACTGCTTTGTGCTGGGCGGCGTGGAGGACCAGCGCGCCAAATATCTCTATGTTCAGGACCACCTCAACGAGGTGCGGGCCGTGTTTGCGCCGCTGGGCTGCTCGGTGGTGCTCTACCCCGCCCCGCTGCAGGCGGCGGCCCTCGTCAACGAGCATGAGGGCAGTCAGGCCCGGCTTCTGAAGTACGAGAGCATCCTGCTCTTAGTCCTGCGCCTGCTCTACCTCCAAAAGCGGGAGAGCCTCTCGGCCAGCGCCGACCAGGTGCTGGTGACGGTGGAAGAGGTGCAGGCCGAGCTCCAAAAGATGAACCTGCCCCGCCGCCTCGACCAGCCCACGCTGGAAAAGCTGCTGCGCACCCTGCGCCGGTACAATCTGGCCCGGCCGGTGGGACGGCTTTCCGAGCTGGACAGCCGCATCGAAGTATTCCCCACTGTATTGCTCGCTCTGCCGGATTCCGACCTTGCGGACGCTGCCGCCGAGGTAAACCGCACCCGCAGTGAGCTTTCGCTTTATGAGCGGCCGGAGGACGGCACCGCTGCCGTGGAGGTGGAAGAATGATAGAACTGAAACGCCTGAAGCTCATCAACTGGCACAACTTTGAGAACGTCACCTTCGACTGCGCCCGGCTGACCTACATGATCGGCGTCAACGCCGTGGGCAAGACCACCATCCTCGACGCCATCCGCTACTGCCTGACCACCAACCGCAACTTCAACGCTCTCGGCAACAAAAAGAGCGGCCGCACCCTGCAGGGCTCTGTCCACGCCAAGCAGCGCGGCGAGAACGCCTACCGCCGCCCGGGCCGCACCGTGGCCTACATCGGCGCGGAGTTCTGGGACAGCGTCAAGCGCACCCACTTCGTCATCGCCGTCCGGGTCGAGTCGGAAGGCCCCATGCAGGAGCTCCACCCCGGCGACCAGACCTGGTATATCTCCGAGGACGGCTGCACCCTCGAGCAGCTGCCCTTCATCGACCCCCGCACCGGCGCGCCCAGCTCGAAGGAGAACTTCAAGCCCGCTGTGGGCCGTCTCTCCTACACCCGCAGCCCCGGCGAAGCCCGCGACCGCATCTGCCGGGCGCTGGGCATCGGCCGCGCCGCAAGCCCGCTGGGCAAGAAGTTCAACGAAGTCTTCCAGATGGGTACCAGTATGGACGAGATCCCCAACTTCCGGGAGTTTTTGTATCAGTACATCCTGCCTCAGCCCGAGCTTGATCTGGAAGCTTTGCAGGGCGACCGGGTGGAGCTGGAAAACCTCCACGCCGTGCTGGCCGAGGCCCAGACCCGCGCCGCCGCGCTGGAACAGATCGTGGACTATGGCCGCGAAGCTGCCCAGAAGGAAACGGAAGCCCTCGTCAACCGAGGCACTGCCCTGCTGGCCCGTGCTGAGGAAGCCGCCGCCGGGACGAACACCTGGCAGGAGCATCTTGCCGCCGGAAAGCGCCAGCACGAAGAGCTGACAGCCCGCTACGCCGCCGCAAAAGACGCCGAGGCCGAGGCCCGCCGGGCCTACCTCTCGGCTCACAGTGCCGCCGCCAGCGGCGAGGGCCGGGCGCTGGACGCCCTGAGCGAAGAGCTGGCCCGCAAAAAGACCGCGCTGGACAAGGCCGGCCGGGACGCTTCCAGAAGCGAAGCTGCCGCAGGCAAAGTGCAGAGCCTCTTGCAGAGCTTGCAGCGCAGCGGCTTTGCCGTCGAAAAATCGCTCTGGCCCGCCTCGCTGACAGCGGAGACTCTGCCCCAGCTCCAAAGCGCCCTCGCCGGGCTGGAAAAGCCGCTGGAAGAGCAGTATTTCGCCGCACGGCAGAGCGCCGACGCCCTCACCGCTGAGGTACAGGAAAAGCAGGCGGAGCTGGCCTCCGTCTCGGGAGGCCGGTGGGTCTACCCCCACGGCGACGCCGCCACCAGAGTGCGGGACGCCGTGAACGCTGAGCTCAAGAGCCGCGGCATGACGCCGGACGCAAAGATCTTCTGCGAACTGCTGAGCGTCGAGGACGAGAGCTGGCAGGACTGCGTGGAAGCCTGCCTCGGCGACCGCCGGTTCGACATCCTCGTGCCGCCTGCCCACTACGCCGCCGCCAAGAGCGCCTTTGTGGCCCTGGGCAGCCGGGTGGGGCCCATCAGCCTGCTGGACAGCCCCGGCATCCGCAGCGCCGCCCGCAAAGCGGACGCACCGCCGCCGGACAGCCTGGCCGCCCAGGTGTCCAGCCAGAATCCCCTGGCGGCCCAGTATGCGGACGCCCTGCTGCGGCGCATCCGCTGCTGCGACAGCCCGGACACCCTGGAGCACTCCCCGGACAGCGCCACCCGTGACCTGCTGCGCCACCACCCCTTCCGGCTGGAGCGGCTGCGCCGTCCCCAGCGGTACATCGGCCTTACCGCCCGCCGGGCCAGAGCCGAGGCGCTGACCGCACAGCTCACCGACTGCGCCGCCGCCCTGACCCAAGCCCAGGAGGAGCGCACCGCCGCCAAAGCCGGGTACGACCAGTACCAAAAGGTGATGCGCAGCGGCACTTTGGATAAACTCTCCGGGCTGCCTGCCGCCCGCACCGCCCTGGAGCAGGCACAGGCCGCCTATGATGCAGCCCGTACCGCCTACGACGAAGCCCGGGAGGACCCCATGGTCCAGCAGCTGTACCAGGAAGCCGCCGCACAGGAGGCCGCCTGGGAGACCGCCCGCACCGCCCTGGAACAGGCCGGCGGCGACGTGCGGGTAGCCCAAAGCCAGCTGGATGCCGCCCGGCGATCCGCCGAGCAGTGCGCCCTTCAAGCCGGCGAAAGCGCCCGGAAAGCGGCGGAGTTCTTTGCCGCACAGCCTTTGCTGGAAGCGCCGTCCCGGCAGCGGCTGACTGCCCTGGGCGGGGAGCAGAACCCGGCCAAAGCCGCTGCGCAGGCCGAAAAAGCCCAGCCCCGGCTGGAGCAAGAGCTGGCGCAGGAGCTGGCCGCCCGGCTGGAACCCGCCCAGCAGCAATACAACCAGCGCTATGCCTGCAGCTTTGCCCTGGGGCTGGATGCACTGGCCCAGTACCGCACCCAGTACGACAGCCTGGTGCGCATCGACCTGGAGCGGTACGCCGCCCGGCTGGAACAAGCCCAGCGGGACTGCCGGGACCGCTTCCGCAAGGACATCTTGTTCCGCATGAAGGACGACATCTCCAGCGCACGGCGGCAGTTCCGGGAGCTGAACCGGGTCATGGAGCAGCTGTGCTACGGCGAGGAGGTCTACCGCTTTGAGCTTGGCCCCAGCCGGGACCCCCAGCTGGCCGCCTTCTATCAGGTGATCGTGGACAAGGGCAACCGGCAGATGACCCCGGAGGACTCGCTGGACAACCTGGCCGCCACCGCCGACCCGCTGTACGAGCGGCAGGTGGATGCGCTGATGGAAAAGATCATGACCGACGTGGACGAAAACGCCCGGGCACGCCGGGCTGGACGCCGCAGCGAAGCCGCCTCCCTGAGCGATTATGTGGACTACCGCACCTATCTGGACTACGATATCCAGGTGACCAACCGGGTCTCCGGACAGAAAGCCCTGCTCTCCCGCGTGAGCCGGGATTCTTCCGGCGGCGAGAACCAGGCGCCCTTCTATGTGGCCATCTGCGCCAGCCTGCTGCAGATCTATCTAAAGAGCGAGAACAGCATCCGGCTGGTGCTGCTGGACGAGGCGTTCAGCAAGATGACCAGCGACCGCATCCGCCCCATGATGGAGCTGTTCCGCCGGATGCAGCTGCAGGTGCTGCTGATCTCCACGGTAGAAAAGAGCACCGCCATCCAGCCTTACTGCGATGTGACCTATTCCATCGTGCGCCACGGGGACGCCAACGCCATCGCCCCTTTCTACTGGCTGGACCGTCCCGCCGAACCTGAAAACAAGGAGGACCTTGACCATGAATAAGCGCTTGCAGCGGTTGTGGCTGTTTTTCACCAACTGGATGGAGCTGGACACCTTTGACTCTGAGGAAGAGCTGGACGACCAGCTGGAGCTGCTCCACCGCCAGAACATCCCCACCAAGGTGGTGGACCGCACCAATGAAAAAGGCGAGGCAGAGTTTGTGCTCTGCGTCCGTCCCCCCGATCGGGATTATGCCCGTTACTGCACCGGTTGGCGGCGCTGAGCATCGCTGACCCCGGCAAGATCTCCCCCATCGGCCTGCGCATCTGCGCAGGCCGATTTTTTGTGCGCACCGGCCCCCAAAAGCAGAGCAGCTGTATAAATATGCTGCATATATTCCTGGATATATTCCTTAATTATTGCATAAACATACAAAGTGTCACAAAAGCCCTTGGAATCCGGTGCAAGGTTTGGCGGTTTTCCGCATTGACGGAAAACCCGCTCCGCGTATAATAAAATCATAACAAACAGACGCCACGAACACAGCGGCAGGGACGGCTGCCGCCCCTAAAAACAACAAAAGTGTAACCGTATAAAAAGGAGCGTTTACGATGAAAAAGGAAAACATCAAAAAAGTAGTCCTGGCCTACTCCGGCGGTCTGGATACCTCCATTATCATCCCCTGGCTGAAAGAGAATTACAACAACTGCGAGGTTATCGCCGTATCCGGCGATGTGGGCCAGGGCACCGAGCTGGACGGCCTGGAGGAAAAGGCCAAGGCCACCGGCGCTTCCAAGCTGTATGTGCTGGACCTGAAAAAGGACTTTGTGGAGAACTACATCTTCCCCACCCTGAAGTTTGGCGCAAAGTACGAGGACTACCTGCTGGGCACCAGCTTTGCCCGCCCCTGCATCGCCAAGGCTTTGGCAGACATCGCCATCCAGGAAGGGGCCGACGCCATCTGCCACGGCTGCACCGGCAAGGGCAACGACCAGGTGCGTTTTGAGCTGACCCTGAAAGCCTTCTGCCCGGACATGGCCATCATCGCCCCCTGGCGTGAGTGGGACATCAAGAGCCGGGACGAGGAGATCAGCTACGCTGAGGCCCACAACATCCCCCTGAAGATCAACCGGGAGACCAACTACTCCAAGGACAAGAACCTGTGGCATCTGTCCCACGAGGGCCTGGACCTGGAGAACCCCGCCAACGAGCCGCAGTACGCAAAGCCCGGCTTCTTGGAGCTGGGGGTAGCCCCGGAGCAGGCACCGGACCAGCCCACCTATGTGACCATCCACTTTGAAAAGGGCATCCCCACCGCAGTGGACGGCCAGGAACTGGGCGCTGTGGAGCTGGTGGAGAAGCTGAACGAGCTGGGCGGCAAAAACGGCATCGGCCTGCTGGACATCGTCGAGAACCGCCTGGTGGGCATGAAGAGCCGCGGCGTCTATGAGACTCCCGGCGGTGCGATCCTGTACAAGGCCATCAATGTTCTGGAGACCATCACTCTGGACAAGGAGAGCGCACACTTCAAGGCTCAGCTGGCTCAGAAGTACGCCGACATCGTCTACAACGGCCAGTGGTTCACCCCGCTGCGCCAGGCGCTGGACGCCTTTGCCGACAGCCTGGAGCAGACGGTTACCGGCGATGTGAAGCTGAAGCTCTACAAGGGCAACATGATCAATGCCGGGGTCAGCTCTCCCTACACCCTGTACGACGAGCAGACTGCCTCCTTTGGCGAGGACGAGGACTACAACCAGGCCGACGCAGCCGGGTTCATCAACCTGTTCGGCCTGTCCATCAAGGAGCGGGCAAAGCTGTCCAAGAACTGGCCTGACCAGCACTGACCCCATGTCAGCCCCCGCGCAGGGCGTGTTTTCACACTTTCACGCCCTGCGCTTGGAACCGGCTCTGGCCGGCGGCACCGCCGCAGGAAGTTTTCCCCTGCGGCGGCTTTGCCGTTTTTACCGCCTGCGTCCCCCAAAGGCCGCTGGTCTTTCAACACCGAGATAAAAGGAACGAACGCTATGGCAGAACAATTATGGAAGGGCCGCTTTGCAAAGGCGGTCGATACCCGGGTCAACGACTTCAACTCCTCCATCCGCTTTGACCAGCGGATGATCGCCCAGGATATGCGGGGCAGCGGCGTCCACGCCACCATGCTGGCCAAGCAGGGCATCATCTCCCCGGAGGACTGCCAGGCCATCCTGGAAGGGCTGGCCTCCATTGCGGACGATCTGTCCAGCGGCGCTTTGCAGATCGACCCCGCCGCCGAGGATGTGCATACCTTTGTGGAGCAGACCCTTACCGCCCGCATCGGGGATGCCGGCAAGCGGCTGCACACCGGCCGCAGCCGCAACGACCAGGTGGCCCTGGATATCCGGCTGACCCTGCGGGATGCCAGCTGCGGCCTGCAGCAGCAGATCGCAGAGCTGGTCAAGGTGCTGTGCCGCCAGGCCGCCCAGAACACCGCTTCGGTCATGCCGGGCTACACCCACCTGCAGCGGGCCCAGCCCATCACCTTTGGCCACGCTTTGATGGCCTACGCCTGGATGCTGCTGCGGGATCTGGAGCGGTTCGTGGATGCCACCGCCCGGATGGATGCCCAGTGTCCCCTGGGCAGCGGCGCACTGGCCGGCACCACCTACCCGCTGGACCGGGCGTTCACCGCCGAAAAATTAGGCTTTGCTGCCCCCTGCCCCAACAGCCTGGACGGCGTATCCGACCGGGATTTCTGCATTGAGCTGACCGCCGCCATGGCCACCTGCATGATGCACCTGTCCCGCCTGTCGGAGGAGATCATCCTCTGGTGCAGCTGGGAGTTCAAGTTCATCGAGCTGGACGATGCCTTTACCACCGGTTCCTCCATCATGCCCCAGAAAAAGAACCCGGACGTTACCGAGCTGATCCGGGGCAAGACCGGGCGGGTCTACGGCGACCTGAACACCCTGCTGGTGATGATGAAGGGCCTGCCCCTGGCCTACAACAAGGACATGCAGGAGGACAAGGAGGCCGTGTTCGACGCGGTGGACACCGTGAAGATGTGCCTGCGCGTCATGGCACCGATGCTCGCGACCATGACCGTGCGCGCCGACAAGATGCTCCACGCGGCGCAGACGGGCTTCCTGAATGCGACCGACCTCGCCGACTATCTCGTCACGAAGGGGCTGCCGTTCCGCAGCGCGTACAAGATCTCCGGCGAGCTCGTGGCGTACTGCATCGCGCACAACACCGTGCTCGAAAAGCTGCCGCTCGAGACCTTCCGCACCTTCAGCGACCTCTTTGACGACGGCGTGTACGATGCCATCGACCTCACCAACTGCGTCACGCGGCGCGTGTCTTACGGCGGCACGTCCGTGCCGAGCGTCGAGGCGCAGATCACATGGGTCACGCAGCAGCTCGAGGCATAAGCACATACGCATATTTTTTACAAGACCGGCGCTCCCATTTGGGA
>OHJZ01000700.1_pt1 | contig 16860 bp, 14 predicted proteins | sample 1568691 | NCBI WGS metagenome assembly OHJZ01 (sample SAMEA3879593, study PRJEB24766) | human gut metagenome | biome: human-associated habitat; feature: feces | place: USA | collected 1985/1987
AAGGTCACAGAAAACCCGAGACATACCGCGCGAATTTATGCGATTAGCATAAATTCTGTGCATCGCGAAGCGTGTTGCTGTGAACGGAGTGAACAGTAACATCATCAATCCATATGGTTCTTTTTTTCGCATCATATTTTCTTGTAAAACAGACAGTATCGCGGTATAATATGGGTATATAATTTTAGCAGGCTAATCACTTGTTATGCTTGATAAAGGAGGCCGAAAATGAGTAAAAACAAGCACAAATTTCTTACATTTGCTGCTCTGATGACCGGCGCAACTGTTGCTGTTCATTTCATTAACCACACGATTGCTACTGCTGCACAATTAAAACAGATGCTCCACATTTCTAATGACAATTACTTTGAATGGCGCTTTGGGAACATTTATTATACTAAAAAGGGAACTGGGTCACCGATTCTTTTGATTCATGACACTTTACCTGGAGCTTCCGGGTATGAATGGAGCAAAATTGAAGACGAACTGGCAATTGACCATACCGTATATACTGTTGATTTGTTAGGATGCGGACGTTCGGACAAATCCAGCATTACCTATACAAATTTTGTTTATGTTCAGATGATCAGTGATTTTATCAAAAAAATAATTGGTCAGAAAACAGATGTGATTGCAAGTGGTTTTTCAGGCTCTTTTGTTACTATGGCCTGTCACAATGAGAAAGAACTTTTTAACAAAATCATGCTGGTAAATCCGCCCAGCCTGACTCAATTAAAACAGATGCCAAACAGAAAGGACCGCCTGTTAAAAGCAGCTCTGGAAATTCCGATTTTCGGAACTCTGGTTTATCATATGATCGTATCACGTGATAATATAAATAATCTTTTTATCGAGAAGATGTATTTTAATCCATTCCATGTGGATAATCAAATGGCAGATGCTTATTATGAAGCAGCTCATAAAGGTGGATATTATACCAGATTTTTGTACTCCAGTCTTGCAGCTAAGTATATAAATATAAATATCTGTCATGCACTTAAGGCACTGGATAACAGTATTTATATTGTTGAAGGTGAAACAGAGCCAAACGGAAAGGCTGTCACTGATGATTATTGTGCCTCCAACCCGGCTATTGAAGTTTCTGTTCTCAAAGAAACAAAACATCTTCCACATGTTGAAGCACCTGAAGCGTTTCTTGAACAGGTTAAAATCTTCTTTTAAGCCTTATATTTAAGCCAGAATGAGTCGACGAGTTGATTTTGAGACAGTTTTGAAGGATAAATTTTTTTATTTCAAGTCGGAAGAAGGCGACGTTGCGGTGACTACAGCAACCGAATTCGGACAAAATATACCGCAAAGTGGGGCGTGCAGATTGTGGGAATGATTTTTCAAACACGCTCTAATACAACCAAAAGTGAGGCAGGCATATGGAAGAAATTCTATATGCCTGCCTCACTTTTTTATAGATTCGTTTATTCTTTTACTCTTCTGTACTGTCCGTTTCCTGAGAATCTGTATTCTCCTCTTCGGATGTATCAGAATCGTTTGTTATGCCGGCTGTTTCAGATGTACTGTCATCGGACTCTTCTATGCTCTCACCTGGCATATCTGTTGAATCTGATTTAGTATCATCTGTTGTTGCTTCGTCTGAATCTGTCTTATCTGAACTATCTTCTTCTGTTCCAACAACTGATTCAAATGCTGTGAACAGTTCTTTTACATTCATCTTATTTACGAGATATACTTTATTATCCACCACTGCTGCATAATAGTTTGTATCGTAGCTATAGTATGCAACTTCCTGTGTATCACCGTCTTCTTCTGTAAATGTAGCTGTCAGTTCTGCATCACCGTCAGGTTCATATTTATCTGTCAGACGTTTCTGAGCCGTCATGTTGATCAGTTTATTGTAGAATGTTGTAAATGTTGTTTCATCCAGATCAGAACCATTCAGTTTATAGGTAACTGTTTCTGTATCGTTTCCATCATCATCTGTGGATGTTTCACGTGAAACATTTACTTTATAATCACTGCCCTGATAATTTACTTTGAGGCTTCCGAGGCTGTTTAAAGATACATAACTTACTGTCATATCCCAGAAGTCTTCTTCTGATTTATCAGTGAGCGCGGACAGAGTATCCGTTGACATCGTATAGACTTCATTGCTGTCATTTACCATGACATATCTGCTGCTGTCATCTGTTTCATTTCCAACAAGAATTGTAAGCTGCTTATCTGCCATCTTAGTTTCACTTACACTTTCGTCTGATTCTGTATCCTGTTCAGCATCGTCACTGTTTTCTTCCACAGATGAAGCATCTTCATCTGCCGCCTCACCGGAAGCTGTCGTATCATCTTGTGTGTCATCATCAGCAACTTCTTCCTGATAATCTACTGTGATTGTTGCATATGGTTTATCCAGACCATATTTGCTCTTGTCGTCGCATTTATAATCTGCAAGTGAACTATATGCCATGCTTCCGAATGAAGATACCAGAGAACTTACGGTAGCTGAGTCTGCTTTTTCTTCATCCTCGCTGCCTTTTACTGACCAGGTACTTGTATCTTCGTCTTTTGATAATTCATAGGAATTATCGCCGTTTACAGAAATTTTTGTAATGGTATCTGTATTGGAAATTGCAGGGAAATCTTCCATCTGCGCATAATCATTCAATGATTTGGTAAACGGCTCTACGCAGGAAGAATCTATCAGGTATACTGTCTTCTCATCATCATCTTTTCTTACATAATACTGACTGGTGGAGGAATTTTCATCTCCCACATACAGTGTAGTTGTTATGTCATCGCCATCTTCCTCATCAGATTTTGTTACAATCTTAATCGTGTTTGACGGAGAGTCCAGACCATATTCTGAAAGATCATCTACGTCCTCCAGAACTCTGTCCGAATCGACAGATGCAATAGCAGATGCTGCACTGTCCAGAGTAGTCTGATTTACCGGAAAATCTGTTTCGTCTTTCTTTACCCAGCTGTCATCATCTTTTTCAAATGTTGTCTCTGTATCATCAACCATAAAATCCAGAGATTTAATGTTATCTGTTGATGCAGTAAATACAGTTGTGCTTCCTTCAGAATCTTCTTCGGATTCTTTCTGCTCCTGATGGGCTACGTAGGTTTTTACACCTGCGTAAGCCCCGCAGCAGACACCAAGAACTACAACTGCAAGAACCATTTTTACAGTTTTATTCTTCATTTAAGCTTTTCTCCTCTTCATCCAGACTGCAAACCCTACAACAAGGAAGAATCCAGGAATCAGACCGATGGTGCAGATCTTCCAGAATGCAGCATCATAGTCTGTAAGTGTCAGATTAGATACAGACAGGCTCTTGGATGGGATAGATACGGTTGCACTGTCTTCTGTGTCTGTCATCCACTTCAGAGATTCGATGATCAGCTTCTCATTTCCGCCGGATACCATCTGATTTACCTGTGATTCCATCAGATTGGAAGTTGAATAGTATACGATCTGCGTTTCTTTGTCATCATCCAGAGTCTCTGTGATGCTTACTCCCAGATCAAATGGGCCAGCTTCGTCTCCGTCTTCTTTCTCCAGAGTATCACTGTTCAGATCTGTCTTGGAATATGCCTGGTCTGATGTGGTGAGGATACTGTTGATCGTTACGGTATCTCTTACATCATCCATTTTTTTGATTCCCTGTGCATATGGTACAAGTACATAATATCCTCCGGAAACAGTCTCAGAGCTTGCATCTGTGCTGTTTATAGTCGGAACCAGATAATATGGCATCTGCATTGCATAATGCTGATTATCACCTTCAAATACGATTCCAGCTTCTCTCTGAACACCATAGTTTTCCAGAACTGCATCAAAGTTTGGCAGGTCTTCTGTTGTATAATCAGAGAAAATCATCGCCTTTCCGCCATTTTCAAGATAATCAATAATAGCAGTCTTTTCATCTTCTGAAATATCTGTGGATGGAGAATCAATGAACAGGCAGTCTGCATCATCCGGAACACTTCCCTCTGTAAGAAGATTCAGAGACTGAATATCCATGTTTGCCTTCTCGATGTCTTCTTTGATAGTAGAATCCATCTCCTTCTCACCATGTCCCTCGAGTGTATAAAGGATCGGGAGATCTTCGGATGTTACATATCCGATCGCACTTGTGATCTGACCTTCACCGTCGAAACCGGTGGTCTGAGAGCTGTAGGTCTGATAATCAATTGTGCTCTCATAGATATTGTTGTAATCAATGACTTTATTTCTGTCGCCGCATACAACGATCAGACTGTTTGCAGAAAGATCATCACTTGTATATTCCGTTACAAATTTAGGATTTACTACAGGATCCTTCTGCTCTACTTTAATATGCTTGGATTCATCTTCATATTTCTTAAGCAGATTGGTAATATTCTCATCTTCAGAACCGCTCTGTGCAATCTGGTAAATTGTTACGTCCTTGTCCAGATCTTTCAGCATTGCTTTTGTATCATCACCAATACTGTAGAGTTTCTGGCTGCTGATATCAATTTCTGAATATTTGGACGGAATCGCATTTACGATCATGTTGAGCACTACAACTACTGCAATAAATATCACTGACATAACCATTGTGTAAGAGCCGTTTTTGATATGCTTCTTACTGATGGTGCCAATCAGTTTCTTTTTGTCAAATTTTTTATGGTTATTATTTTTCATCTTTTCTTTCAGTTTCATTTTCTTTCACCTCCCCACTAATTCCAGCGTCTCTTCAAAATAGACTGTGTTGTAAGGAACAGGCATACTGCGATCACAGAAAGAAAATATACAATTCCTTTTATATCAAAGATGTTACTTGTAAAATTATCAAAGTGTCCGCTCAGATTAAACACATCCAGGACTTTCTGAATACCACCCTCAAAAATACTGGATTTTACTACATAAATAATAATCAGTGCCACTTCTCCGATCACACCGATCACTGCTGAGATCAGAATATTCTTGATCATGGTATAGATAATGATGGCTGCTGCCAAGATCAATAACCCAAATGTCACGCATGTCGACATAGATGTCTGAGAGAAGAAGGAAGAAATACCATTCATCATGTAAAATGCAAATAAGAAAACAAATGTGAGTACCGCTGCAATTACCTGGCTCTCAGTTAATGCTGACATAAATACACCGATTGCAATATTTGCACATCCCAGGAGAAAGAATCCCAGGACTGCTGTATATGCAGATGCAAACTCTACTGTGCCAAACCTGGACATAATCAGTGGATAAGTACACATAACTGCCATCGGAACAGCAAATACAGTTACCAGTGCAAGATATTTACCTATTACAATACCGCTCACAGAAACCGGTGCTGTCAGAAGCAGCTGATCTGTTTTCTGTTTTCTTTCCTCTGCAAGTACACGCATAGTCAAAATCGGTACTCCGATCAGGAATGCAAAGGTAATTGCGCTTAAGGTGTATTCAAATTTCGGATATGCTGATGAAAGCTGATATGCTGAAAAATAAATACCTGTCAATACAAGAATGAAAAAGATAAATAAATATCCTACCATGGATGTCAGGTAACTTTTCAGCTCTCTTTTATATATAGCTGTCATAGTTATTTCTCTCCCCCTTTATCATTGTTCTGTTCTTCCGGTATTTCTGCTGATGTCTGTTTTACGTTTGTCTCGTTTGATCTACCGGCATCAGTATCTTTATCTTCCGGTGTATTTGGGACTTCGTCTGCAGATATTGGTTTATCGGATGCAGTAAGTTCAAGGAAGATTTCCTCCAGTGATACTTTCCTGGACTTCATCTCATAGATTGGGCTGTTAATTTCCGACATTTTGTAGAATACTTTTTCCCGAATGTCATTCTGCTCCTCTGTTGAAACTTTCACACTCCAGAGATTCTGTTTCTCATCTTTTTCCATTGTTACGCTGTTAACTCCCTCGATTCCCTCGAGAGCCTGCCTGATCTGTATTTTTTCACCTTTAATAAGCATCTCCAGAGTATTAGATCCCTCTGCAAGTTTTCCAAGATTCTCAGGAGTATCGCTTGCTACCAGTTTTCCATGAGAAATGATCAGCACGTAATCGCATACCGCGCTTACTTCAGAAAGTATATGCGAGCTGAGAATAACGGTATGTTTCTTTTTTAATTCTTTAATTAAGGTTCGGATTTCAATAATCTGTTTAGGGTCAAGACCTACTGTCGGCTCATCCAGGATGATCACCTCCGGATACCCCATAATCGCCTCAGCAAGACCAACTCTCTGTCTGTAACCTTTTGACAGGTTCTTTATCAGACGGTTTCTCATGTCTGAAATCTTTACCATATCCATGACTTCTTCGATCATGTTTGCTTTTTTATCTTTTGGGATTTTCTTGAGATCTGCTACAAATTTCATGTATTCCAGGACAGTCATATCAAAATAGACCGGCGGCTGTTCAGGCAGATAACCGATACATTTCTTTGCCGCTTCCGGTTCTTCGAGGATATCGTGTCCGTCAATTTTGACGGTTCCTTCGGTGGATGCGATGTATCCGGTTATCATATTCATTGTAGTGGATTTTCCTGCACCGTTTGGTCCCAGAAATCCATAGATTTTGCCTTTCTCTATTTTAAAGGAAAGGTGGTCGACTGCCGTATGGTTACCATATCGTTTGACCAGATTGTTTACTTCAATCAATGTGTTCTCCTCCTCTTAATTTTTGCCAAAATAAAATATAGAAAATGTCCCCAGGTGAAACAGAGAATGGGGGAACCCGAGGACATCTCTATAAAAATAGTTTATGATGAAGTTGTGATGAAATTAGGATAAAAGTGTGATTATTCTGTGATGTTTATTTGAAAAAAAATAGCTGTCCCGAAATCTCGGCATTTTTTACCAGAAGATTTCATGAGACAACTATACATAGATTTATTATGACAATGGTTCTTTTAATGGTGTTCCTGCTTTACGCGGATACTTTCCAGGTGTAGATTTTTTCTTATTTATAATGACAAGGGATCGGTCAATCTCGGAGTCCGGCAATTTAAAGTATGTGATGTCTTTCACCTGACCACCGAGGATATTGATTGCTTTCTCTGCTTCTTCTGCCTCTTCCTGTACAGTTCCTGATTTATAGGAAATGAAAGTTCCTCCTGTCTTTACATAAGGAAGACAATATTCTGACAGAGTTGCAAGGTTTGATACTGCCCTGGATACACAGAGATCATATTTCTCACGATACTCTTTATTTTTTGCATACTCTTCTGCTCTTCCATGAATCGCCTTAATCCCTTCTAATCCAAGAAGCTCAAAACTTTCCTCAAGGAAGTTTACCCTCTTTTTCAGAGAATCCAGCAGACATGCCTCCAGATGTGGAAAAGCAATTTTCAAAGGCACACCTGGAAATCCGGCACCTGTACCGATGTCCATAATTGTTTTTACTTTTGTCATATCAATGGCTTTTACACAGGCAAGACTGTCAAGAAAGTGCTTTGTAAGTACTTCCTCAAACTCAGTAATACCTGTCAGATTCATAACCTTATTTTTTTCTACCAGAAATTCATAAAACTGGATAAACTGATTTTTCTGCTTCTGGCTCAGCTCTATACCCAGTTCTCTGCATCCATTTTCCAATGTCGTCAGATTATACGGCATGTATTATTCTCCTTTTTCTACCTTTATTTATTATTTTTGTATATTTTACAGGGCTGTTTTATGTGCTTTTATGATTTTATCTGTTATTTATAGTCCGTTATTTTACTCTTTTATGTACTATTTTAATATTTTTTGCCAATTTCTTGTTTTTATAAGCACATTAAAGCGTATTATATTAATTATTTCGTACTGGAAAGATACACCAGTAAAACTGATATATCAGCAGGAGAAACTCCTGAAATTCGGGAAGCCTGTCCGATTGAAATCGGTCTGTATGCTTCCAGTTTCTGACGTGCTTCGATTCTCAGGCTTCCAACTTTCTCATAATCAAGATCTGTCGGGATTTTCTTTGCTTCCAGTTTCTTAAACTGTTCTACCTGTTTTAACTGTCTGCGGATATATCCATCATACTTGATGTTAATGTCAACCTGTTCCTGTACATCCCATGGCAGCTCCGGACGTTCTTTATCAAGTGGTTTGATTGCTTCATAAGAAAGTTCCGGACGGCGGATCAGTTCTGCCAGAGTGGTTCCGGATTTCAGCGGTGTGCTGTTATAGCTTTCCAGAAGGGTCTGAACCTCTTTGTTTGCTCCGATATTTGTATGTTCTACTCTGCTGATCTCTGTTTTTATCTGTTCTTCTTTCGTAAGGATTTTCTGATAATCCTCTTCACTGATGAGCCCTGCCTGATATCCCTTTTTACGAAGTCTCAGATCCGCATTGTCCTGTCGGAGAAGTAATCTGTACTCCGCTCTGCTGGTCATCATTCTGTATGGCTCATGGTTTTCTTTTGTTACCAGATCATCAATAAGAACACCAATATAAGCCTCAGAACGGTCAAGAATCAGCTGTTCCTGACCTTTAACTTCCAGAGCAGCATTAATTCCTGCGATCAGTCCCTGCGCCGCTGCTTCTTCATACCCTGAGCTTCCGTTAAACTGACCGCCGCTGAACAGTCCTTTGATTTTCTTAAATTCCAGTGTAGGATATAACTGACGTGGATTAATACAGTCATATTCGATGGCATATGCATTTTTTACGATTTTTGCATGTTCCAGTCCCGGTACGGAATGATACATTTCTTCCTGCACATCTTCCGGCAGAGAACTGGACATTCCACCAATATACATCTCATTTGTATAGAGACCTTCCGGCTCAATAAATACCTGATGACGGTTCTTATCTGCAAAACGGACTACTTTATCTTCAATTGACGGGCAATAACGCGGACCGGTTCCTTCGATCATACCGGAATACAATGGAGAACGGTCAAGGTTTGCACGAATGATCTCATGAGTTTTCTCATTTGTATATGTCAGCCAGCAGGATTTCTGCTCTATCTGAACATCTTCCGGATTAGTTGAGAATGAAAATGGTACAACTCTCTCATCTCCAAACTGTTCCTCCATTTTACTGTAGTCAATTGTATTTCCGGCAATACGGGCAGGTGTTCCTGTTTTAAAACGGAACATTTCAATTCCCAACTCTTTCAGAGAATCAGTCAGGTAGTTGGCTGCCTGCAGTCCGTTTGGTCCTGTATAATTACTTACATCACCGTAAATACATCTTGCTTTTAAATAAGTTCCTGTACAGAGGACCACTGCTTTACAGTTATAAGTTGCACCGGAATATGTTTTTACCCCTGTAATCTTTCCGTCCTCGACTAGAAGTTTTGTTACTTCTCCCTGTTTAATAGTCAGATTAGGTGTATTTTCAAGCGTTTTTCTCATTTCATTGCTGTATGCCTGTTTGTCAGCCTGCGCACGTAAGGAGTGCACTGCAGGTCCTTTGGAACAGTTAAGCATTTTGGACTGGATAAAGGTCTTGTCAATATTTTTTCCCATTTCACCGCCCAGGGCATCAAGCTCTCTTACCAGATGGCCTTTGGAACTGCCACCTATGTTCGGGTTACATGGCATTAATGCGATACTGTCTACACTTACAGTAAACATCACTGTATTCAGGCCCAGGCGCGCGCCCGCAAGTGCTGCTTCACATCCGGCATGACCGGCACCGACTACAACAATATCATAATCTTCTACTAACGTTCTCATTTTGTCTCCTTTTATTTTACAACTGCTCATTCTATTCTTTTAAAAATCGCCGAAGGCGATTTTTTGATTTTTATTTACCCATGCAAAAATTGCTGAATATCTCATTTACCAGATCTTCACCAACAGACTCTCCGAGGATTTTACCCAGATTTTCATATGCATTCATAAGATCTATAGAAAAGAAATCTTCCGGCATTCCCATTTCGATACTGTTTCTGACCAGATCAAGGCTTCTGTCAGCCTCTTCCAATGCTGCTTTATGACGGGCATTTGTAATATATACCTCATCATTAAAGGAAATCTCTCCTCCAAAAAACATATCTTTAATCTGTTCTTCCAGTTCTGTAATGCCTTTTTCTTCTTTTGCAGAAATCGGAATTACAGGATGTCCTGTTTTTTCTTTCAGGATTTCCGGCTGGATTTCCGGCTGAAGATCAGTTTTATTATACAGGATAATCGCCTTTTTTCCAGTAAGCATTTCCATGATTTCTTCATCATTTTCGTCAAGCGGAACAGAAGAATCCACTACATAAAGAATCAGATCTGCTTTCTGTGCCATTTCTCTGGCTCTGTCTACCCCTATTTTTTCCACAATATCCTTTGTTTCCCGGATTCCGGCTGTATCAATAATCTTCAGAGATATTCCATGAAGTGTGATATATTCCTCCAGAATGTCTCTGGTCGTTCCTGCAATATCTGTCACAATAGCCCTGTTTTCTCCGATCAGAAGATTTAACAGTGAGGATTTTCCGGCATTTGGTTTTCCGAGGATAACTGTCTGGATTCCCTCCTGGATCATCTTTCCGTCAGAAGAAGTTTTCAACAGGCGCTTCACTTCTTTCTGTTCATTATCCACAACTTCCAGAAGTTCCTGGGGATATCCATCCAGACTGATATGTTCCGGATCATCCAGTGCCGATTCTATATATGCAATGTGATAAATCAGCTTTTCTCTGATATCTCGGATTGCTTTCTGCACAGAACCTCTTAACTGATCCATGGAACTGCGAAGCGCATATTCATTTTTCGCCTGTATAACATCCATAACAGCCTCTGCCTGGGATAGATCCATCCGTCCGTTCAGGAAGGCACGTTTGGTAAATTCTCCTGGTTCTGCAATTTCGGCACCATTTTTCAGCACTGTATCCAAAACCCTCTGCATAGCATATACACCACCATGACAGTCTATTTCTACTGTATCTTCTCCTGTAAAAGTCCTCGGTGCATGCATGATCATTACCAGAACCTCATCAATCAGTTCCTCTCCATCATAAATATATCCATAATGAATGGTATGAGTCGGAACTTCTTTTATTTTTTTCTTCCCGCCTTTTGATCTGTAGATACGGGAAATCACATCCATGGCATTCTCGCCACTGATACGGATGATTCCGATTCCGGACGCACTCATGGCTGTGGAAATTGCTGCGATTGTTGTTTCCATTTTTTTCTCCTCACTTGCCTGTTCTATAATAGTTCCGCCCCTGCGGAACAGTAGACTGTTACAATAATTCTGTCATCTTATATACATAACAGGAAAATCACACTGACTACTGTTATTTTTTTCTGCAAGTGTGTAATCTCTCTGGTATATATACAAGACTTTCCGTAAAATAAAAATGTTACTCCAGGCAAAAGTACACACGCAAAGTTACGTGTTATTCACGCTTTCACCTAGAATAACATTCTTTTTTCATATCTGCAATGAAGCAGTCATATTATTAATTTCTTTTTAATTTTACCACTACATGACGGTAAGGCTCTTCACCCTCACTGACTGTCTCAACGAATTTATTTCCCTGAAGAGCAGAATGGATAATTCTTCTCTCATAAGGATTCATTGGCTCAAGAATAACCGGCTTGCGGGTTTTTCTTACTTTATAAGCAATACCTCTTGCAAGGTTCTCAAGAGTTTCTTTACGGCGCTTGCGGTAATCTTCTGTATCAAGTTTTACACGAATGTAATTTGATTTACCTTTATTTACCACAAGACTCGTCAGATACTGAAGAGAATCCAGAGTCTGGCCTCTCTTGCCGATAAGGATTCCCATATCTTCGCCTTCAAAGTCAACTTCCAGACTTCCGTCCGTTGTGTTATATTCAGATGTAATCTCTACTTCTCCAAGATTCATGGACGCAAATACATCACGAAGGAATACCTTTGCTCTGTTTTCTACTTCTTTAATCTCTTCCGGATCTGTAAGGATCTCAACAGGCTTTACCGGTTTAGTCGTCTTTTCTCTGACTTGTTTCTCTTTTGGCTCTCTGAATTCTCTCGGCTGTTTTTCTTTTGCAGCCCTTTCCTTTACAGGTTTTGGCTGTCTTGGTTTCTCAGAAACAGCTTTCGGCTCTTTGATTTCTTTCTTTACCGGTTTTATAGCTTCCGTTTTCTTTTCTTCCTGAACCGGGGCTTCCTCTTTGAAGGAATCGAGTTTCACTGTCTCTACGATCTCCTTCATTTCTTCTTCCTCAGAAACCGGCTCAATCTTACGAACCTTAATTACTGCAGGCTTGCTTCCGATTCCGAAAAATCCGTTGCTGCCTTCACTTATTACCTGAATCTCAAGCTGGTCACTGGATACGCCAAGCTCGATACATGCTTTTGTAATTGCTTCACTCTTTGTTTTCGCTGAAAACTGGATATAATCCTCCATGCCAACCCCTCCGTTCCTGACTACTTCTTCTTATTACGCTCATCAAATGCTTTTACCAGATTGGCCTTTGCAGTAATGCTGCCAGGTTTTGCATTCGCAGCGTCTTTGTAAGCTTCTTCAACCTTCTTGGCTCTTGTCTCAACATTTGTATTGCTGCTGCCTTTTTCAATCTTATTGATATTCTTGGCGCTCTGATGGGCCTGATTTGTAATCTTCTGAGGTGGAAGTCCCGCTTTCTCACGCTTCTTTTCCATCTTCTTCATATTCTCACTGATCAGGTCTTCAATCTGGATCTTATCCATCTTTTTATTGATAACAACCTGCTGCACACTTCTTACTGCAGCACTTGCTACCCAGTAAATACCAAGACCTACAGGGAATGTGAAACAGAATACTGCTGACATCAACGGCATTACCATATTCATTGTCTTCATGGAGTTCATCATTGCATCCTGCTGTGAATCGCCGCTCTGCTGTGCTGCCTGAGGCATCAGTTTTAAGTTGATCATCTGTGTAGCCCACGCAAGAATCGGGATAAGAATCGCAACGATAGCAAGAAGAGCAGATCCACCTACAAAAGCTGCTTTAATATAAGTCAGTGGCTGATCAGCGATATTCAGACCAAAGAAATTCTGCACATGTGAAATCTCTTTTGCAGTGCTGTTCAGCGTATCAGTAAATCCTGCAAACTGGCTTGTCTCAGCAAGTGTTTTCCACTGGGAAGGTGATAATGCATACAAAAAGTCTGTGACTGAATTACTTGTAGCTTTACTTCCATCCATAATAAGCTGAACTCTTGTCATCTTATTATCTGTGATAAACTGCTGAAGGATATCTGTATATCCGTTTACACCTGTAATACTGGTAACTGCAGATGCAAGGATATCCCTTACACTTCCTACATATGCCGGAATTTTATAAATTACCTGATATAAGGCCATCAAAATAGGGAACTGGATTGCAAGCTGTACACAGCTTCCTGTAGGAGATACGCCGTATTTCTGATATACAGCCTGTGTTTCCTCCTGCATTTTCTGCATTGCAGCAGTATCGTTGTTTTTTCCCTTGTACTTCTTTTGAATTTTCTGAAGTTCCGGCTGCATGATCGCACTCAGCTTAGAGAATTTCTGCTGTTTGATCTGCAGTGGGGTCATAAGAGCATAAATAAGGATACTGAAGATGATAATACAAAGACCGATATTCTGAATTCCAAAGATATTCAGCAATCTGTAAATACCATCCATGATCCATCCCATAACGGTCGCAAGCTGACCAATGATAGGAGTGCTGCTCTTTGTCGCTAAAATCATTTCCAAGTTCATTTCCTCCTAGAATCCATAAATGACAGGAGGTTCCTTCGATCGATCAATATTCAATTTTCAAGTACATTCCTGTCTTTACGGTACAGGGTCATAGCCTCCGTGGGAAAAAGGATTACAGCGAAGTATCCTCCATACCGCAAGAAGACCGCCCTTTAATGCACCATATTTTTCGATTGCTTCTAAACCATATTGAGAACATGTGGGAATATAAGGACATTTTGTTCTCTTCATCGGTGATATATACTTTTGATAGAGTTTAATTATTCTGATCAGAAACTTCTTTATCATTGTTCTTACCTGCTATGCAGTGCTTTCCCGCCAGATGCATCAGCGCACTCTCTATCTCTTGATAGGTTCTGTCCTTTGCCTGTGGGCGTGCAACTACTACAATGTCCAAACTGTTTTCAAATTCCGCTTCATTCAACCGATAACTTTCTCTTATCAATCTGGTGAGTCTGTGGCGAACCACACTATTCCCTACTTTTTTACTTACTGATATTCCCAGACGATTCTTCATGTACTGATTTTTCAGTACGTACATCACCAGATACCGATTACCTTTTGATGTTCCATTTCTGTATACTTTTTGAAAATCTTGATTTTTTTTTAAGGACTCTGATCTTTGCATAGAATCCCCTTTCCTGATCTCTTTTTTAAGAGAAGAAAAGACCACATAATTGCGGTCTTATTCTTAGGCTGATAAATGCTTTCTTCCTTTTAATCTTCTGGCAGCTAATACTTTACGACCACCCTTTGTGCTCATACGAGCTCTGAAACCATGAACTTTTGCTCTGGATCTCTTTTTTGGCTGAAATGTCATTTTCATAGGTAAAGCACCTCCTTTATCTATTATCCATGTTAAATTTTGTAACTTTTTAAGTATGACAGACACCGGATTCTACAGCTCTCCTGCCCGCCAACTTTACTTATTAGAACATCATTTCAATTATATTCATAAAGAGTGGATTCGTCAAGTATTATTTACACAAAGATTTAAATGGTTTTTTATGCCATTGTGGATTACATAATTGGTTTACGTAATATTATCCACATTTTGTGGATAACTTGTGGATAACTTGTGGAATACCTATATATCTTTCCACTTTCTCCTGTCTATTTTACACATATCTTCAAAAAAATGCTTTTATTTCTACTTTTCTTACTGTGCATAAAATTATCCCCATTTTTTATCGTTTTTAAAAGAATAACGTCACATTATGGTAACCGGAATTGGCTTTTCCACTGTTATCCACACTAATCCACATAAAAAGTGGGGATAACTTTTTTCCACATTTCCCTCAAATATACATTGCGAAAACAGGCATTTTATTATAATATATATAAGGATATTTATGTCTTTTTTAAGAATACGGTCAGAGTTTGTGGAAAACTCAATATTATCAATACACACTTAATATAGAAGTAATACGAACCGGGAGAACCAGAAAATGAACAAAGTTGTGGAAAAATGGGACGAAATCCTGCAAATCGTCAAGACAGAACATGATCTGTCCGATGTTTCTTTTAATACCTGGCTAAAACCACTTACTGTTTACGAAGTAGTTGACAATGTTGTCACTATTATCGTGCCTTCAGAGCAGGTAGGTCTCAATTATATAAGTAAAAAATACAAACTTCCACTTCAGGTAACGATCAGTGAAGTTACCGGAATGGAAAACTGTGACATCAATTTCATATTGCCGGAAGATGTTCCGAAAAAAGAGGAAGTTTCTCCAAAAGCGCAGTCTCAGGACGCACGCTGCGAGGAAGCTCATTTAAATCCAAAATACACTTTTGATACCTTTGTAGTCGGAAGCAATAATAAATTTGCCCAGGCAGCAGCTCTTGCAGTTGCCGAATCCCCGGGTGATACCTACAATCCGCTCTTTATCTATGGCGGTGCAGGTCTGGGAAAAACTCATCTGATGCATTCTATTGCTCATTTCATTATTGATCATGATGAAAACAGCAAAGTACTTTACGTTACCAGTGAAGAGTTTACCAACGAACTGATCGAAACAATCCGTAATGGAAATAACTCGGCAATGACCAAGTTTCGTGAAAAATACAGAAACATTGATGTTCTTCTTGTCGACGATATTCAGTTTATTATAGGAAAGGAATCTACACAGGAAGAATTTTTCCATACATTTAATGCACTCCACTCTGCCGGCAAGCAGATTATTTTAACATCCGATAAACCGCCAAAAGACATGGAAACCTTAGAAGACCGGATTCGTTCACGTTTCGAATGGGGTCTTATTGCTGATATCGGAACTCCAGACTACGAAACACGAATGGCTATCCTGCGAAGAAAAGTTGAAGCAGACGACATGAAACTCAGCGATGAGATTCTTAATTATATTGCAACTAACATTAAATCCAACATTCGTGAACTTGAAGGAGCTTTAAACAAACTTCTGGCATATTCCAATCTTGAAAAAACAGATATCACAATGGAAATTGCCATGAAAGAACTTCAGAATATTATTACACCGGACAAGCCAAGAGAGATCACGCCACAGCTTGTAATTGAAGTTGTCACCGAACATTTCAATATTTCGCTAGATCAGATGATCTCAAAAAACAGAAGTAACGAAATTGCCAGACCAAGACAGATTGCAATGTACCTCTGTAAGAATATGACAGATATACCGCTTGACTCGATCGGACAGTTACTTGGGGGAAGAGACCATTCCACCATTATTCATGGTATCAAAAAAATTGCCGATGAATACGAATCAAACGAAAATACACGCAATTTAATAGAAACTATCAAGAAAAAAATCAATCCTAACTAAAGTTATCAAGGTTTTTCGAAGTTATACACAAAAAATTGTTGATATCTTGTTAAATTAACGTGAATTCCGTATGGACAAGTCTCATTTTCATGTTTAAAACCTGTTTAAGGCATTTATGAGCCTCATCCTCAATTCACATCATTTCAAGATAATTTCCGCATGGTTTTCACAGGGTTATACCACCTCAAATTTTTTTTAACCCCTTGAAAATTAAGGCTTTCTGCGGTTATCAACTTATTAACAGCCTCTAAGACGACTACGGCGGATTTCTATTTATTTTTTTATGAACACGTTTTGGCGAGCCACTACGTTTCATCAGGAAGGAGTTATCTACAACATGAAATTAATTTGTTCTAAATCTAATCTGTTACATGGTGTTAATATTGTTTCAAAAGCAGTTCCAACCAGAACTACCATGGCGATCTTAGAATGTATTCTGATCGATGCTTCTGCAA
>OHJZ01000707.1_pt1 | contig 16797 bp, 13 predicted proteins | sample 1568691 | NCBI WGS metagenome assembly OHJZ01 (sample SAMEA3879593, study PRJEB24766) | human gut metagenome | biome: human-associated habitat; feature: feces | place: USA | collected 1985/1987
GGCGTCCGGCGCAGCGGGCCGCCAGCTCCAGGTCCTGCGCTGTCAGCGGCTCGGAGCCATCGAACACCGCCAGGATCAGCCCGGCTTCCTCCAGCTTCTTCCAGCTGCGGCGGATGCCCTCGGCCTCGATCTGGTCCTGGGTCTTGCGCAGGCCCGCCGTATCAAACAGATTCAGCCGCACCGACCCCAGCTGCACCGCCTGCTCCACCACATCCCGGGTGGTGCCGGGCACGGGTGCTACAATGGCCCGGTCAAACCCGGCCAGCAGGTTCAGCAGGGTGGATTTGCCTGCATTGGGGCGGCCCAGGATGGCACAGTCCACCCCCTCCCGCAGAACAGCGCCTGCGTCGTAGCCATCGATCAGCGCATCCAGGGCTGCTTTTGCCTGGGTGAGCTGGGCGGTCAGGGTCTCCGTCTCCAGAGCAGGCACGTCCTCCTCCGGAAAATCCACCCAGGCGGCCAGGTGGGCGCGCAGCGCCGTCAGCATCTCCTTCTGCCCCCCGATGGCCCGGGCCAGCGCTCCATCCAGCGCGGCATTGGCCAGCGCAGCCCCCTGCCGCCCCTGGGCAGAGATCAGGTCGGCCACCGCTTCCGCCTGGGTCAGGCTGAGCTTCCCGTTCAAGAAAGCGCGGCGGGTATACTCGCCCGGGGCAGCGGGCGCCGCACCTGCGGCAATGCAGCTTTCCACCAGACGGCGTGCCACCGCAGTGCCGCCGTGACAGGACAGCTCCACCACATCCTCCCCGGTATAGCTGTGGGGCGCCCGGAAGAACAAGGCCACTCCCTGGTCAAAACTCTCCCCGTCCTCCACAAAACTGCCGAACAATGCGGTATAGCCCTTGGCATCCTGCACACGCTTGGCCGGGTTCTGCGGACGGAACACCTGCTGTGCCACAGCATAGCTCTCCGGCCCGGACAAGCGCACCACCGCAATGCCCCCCGCTCCCGGCGCTGTGGCAATGGCGGCGATCGTGGAATGCTGCATACTCTCTCCCCCTTTTTTCTGGTTTACGGCCTATATTGTACCACGAAGCGCCGAAAAAGAAAACGGGTGGAAGGGACGGGTTTTCCACCTTCTTTCTTTTTATTGTGGAAAAACCCACCCTCCAGGCCACAGAAAAGGCCGGCCCCGAAGGGCCGGCCTTGCAGCTAAAGAACAGGTTTTGGGGGCAAAGGGTCACTTCACCGCAGCCAGGTCCGCCTCGGTGACGGCTGCGCCCGGCAGAGTGCGGCTGGTGGAGCTGCCCGGCAGGGGCATCTTGCCCTCGGCCAGCAGTTTCAGGGCCTGGGCACGCTTTGCCTCGTCCCAGTTCGTGCCCACCAGCTTCCAGTTGTTGTTGACCTTGGGCTGGATGACCCCGCCCTTGACGGTGCGGATGTATTCTCCCAGCAGCTCCCGGATGCCGCCCAGATCGCCCCGGACATCGATCTCCAGCAGCTTGGGCAGCGGCTCGCCGGGGGCAAAGATATCCGCTGCGATCAGCAGCTGGGTGGTGGCGCGGTAGTTGTTCACCGCTACGGTGAATACCTCCTCATCCCGCACGGGAGAGCCGTCCGGCCAGGTCAGGTTACGGATGCGGCCGCCCGGCTCCTGGGAGACGTCGATCTCATAATTCACGCCCTCAAAGGCATCGTACAGATAATAGCGGGTGGACGGGTCAAAGGCCACGGTCAGGTCACCGGGGACCCAGGTCTTGAAGAAGCCTGCCGACCACTCCATAAAGCTGCGCAGCTGGGCACCGTTCATCTCCAGCTTGTACAGGGTGTTCTGATAGGTATAGATGCTGGCGGTATCGCACTTGCGGATGGGGCCTTCCTTCATCTGGGAGGTCATGGAGGTCAGGGCTGTTGCCGACACCTTGGCGCCGGTGTAGTACATCTGCACCTCGTTGATGAAGTCCAGCAGAGCGGTGTCCTGCACCATCGGCTGCGGGATGTTCACCACATCATTCTCCGGGGCCATATTGCCGCCCCGCAGCTCACCGATCAGGGTCTCTGCGTCCGCCTTGGCCCGGGCATCATACCCGGCCAGCTGCTGGCTCAGGGCGGCATCGGCGGGCAGATCCTTCATGGAAACGATCTCCGAAGTGCGCTGGTCGATGCTCCAGCCGCCGTCCCACTTGCGCTTGAGCTGCAGGTGGATCTCGGACAGGGTGGAGGCATTGCCGCTGTTCTCCACCACCAGCACCCCGTTGATCATCTCACCGGGAACGCTGCGGTGGCCGTGGGCGGCCACGATCACATCAAATTCCGGGCAGGCTTCGGCCAGGTCCCGTGCGCCGGAGCCGTACACTCCATACTCGCTCTCGGGGTCCATATGCATCACGCCCAGCAGCACGTCCACCTGACCCCGCAGCTGCTTTGTCAGCTTGCGGCACTCATCCACAGGGTTGGTCACGGTCCAGCCCTCCAGGTTTTTGGAGTCCCAGCGGGTAATGTTGGGGGTGACCATGCCGATGACGCCCACCTTGACCCCCTGCTTGTTCAGGATGGTATAGCCATCTGCCAAGGGGGTGCCGTCCGGTGCATAGACGTTGCCCACCAGCACCTTGGCCTTTTGCTGGGCAATGACCCGCTTCAGGGTGTCCATGCCAAAGTTAAACTCGTGGTTGCCGGTGACCCAGACATCGTAGCCGATGGCGTTCATCCCGGCAGACATCGGGTGCATCTCATCCTGCAAAAACAGCTCTGCCGAGTTGCCCTGGATGGTGTCGCCTGCGTCCACCACAATGGTGGAGGGGGTGCGCCGCTGCGCAATGGCGGCGGCCTGCTGCGCCACGCTGCCGGAGGTATCGGCCTTGTTGGCCGCATAGTCCCAAGGCAGGAAACGGCCATGGGTATCGCTGGTGGCCAGGATCTGCAGGTCCATCTGCAAGGGCCACAGGCAGGCAGAGGCGGCGGGTGCGCCGCCGGCGACCGCTGCTGCAGCGGCAGAAACACCTGCAGCCTGCAAGAAGGTACGGCGGGTGATCTTTTTGTTGGGCATAGGATCTACCTCTCTTTGTTATTCTGTGCGCCGTGTCTCAGGGAGTAAAGGTTCTCCCCGGACAGCCGGTGCAATAGTACGACCTTGGCGAGGGAATACATATTCAGTATATTCCTGTTGTGCGCCCTTGGCAATTCGCAATGTGGAGAAAAAACGACTATAGTTTCGGAACTTTCACTAATTTTGGACGCAAATCTCTCCGGATTTGCACCCGATTTTGCCTTTTGCCTACATTTCTGCGCTTTTTAAGGCAGCTCAACCAGACTCTGGTCGTCGTTTTGACGAGTATTGGTATATCAATTCCGGCCTTCTGCTGAATTTATCCTTGTGTTCTTTACAACTTTTTCACAATATGATAGGCTTTTTCGTAGCATCGGACCGACCCCGGGCTGTGCCGCTGCACACGCAGCCCCTCTGGTTGGTCTTAAAACGGACTGTATCTATCTATGGAAGCTCTACTTGTTGGAAATGAAAGGAGCATTTATACTCATGAGAATCAAAAAACGCCTTTTGTCCCTGGCGTGCGCTGTGATGATGTTCTGCACGGTGCCTGTTCTGTCCACGTTTGCCTGCTTCGGCCTGGGCAACGCAAAGCCCGCTGAGCCGGAGACCCCGGTGGTCCACACCGATGCCGAGGTCCAGGCTATGGTCGCCCAGGAGCTGGCCCTCTCCCGCGAAGTGGCCTTTTACCCCGCTGCCTACCGCGGCGATTTTGACCAGTTCTATGTTGCTTTCCACAAGCTGTCCCGTGCTCAGTACGAGAAGGTGGACGGCGCTGCCCAGCCGGGCATCAATGCCTCTCACTACGACCTGTGCAAGGAGCTGACCGCCCGCCGCGAGAGCCTGCGCCAGGTGGCTGACCCCAAGAGCACCGTTTGGGAGATCTGGGGCGAGAACATGGCTGTGGAAGATCCCCTGCCCACCAACTGGGACAACTGCTACGATAACCCGGGCTTCCGTCCCTTCCTGAACCCGTACCTGCTGCGTGACCAGAGCAAGGTCAAGGGCAATGTCATCATCATTGCCGGCGGCGGCTCCAACCACCGCAACAACGTGGTGGAGGGCTACCCCGTGGCAAAGTTCTTCAACAAGAACGGCTACAACGCCTTTGTGCTGCAGCGCCGTGTCCGCCCCTACGCCGCCGATGACCAGTATCTGGATCTGGCCCGTGCGATCCGCTACATCCGCCACTATGCAGATGAAAAGGGCATCGGCAACGCCGACACCATCATTACCTGCGGCTTCTCCGCTGGCGGCATGAACATCATGAGCGCCATTGCCAAGCAGTATGGCCATGTGACCCCGGATACCGTCTACCCCAACTACGTCTGCGACGCAGTGGACGCCGAGAGCGCCGATATGACCATTGCCATCCCGGTGTACGGCCTGTTCACCACTGGCCTGGACTTCTCTCAGAACCCCAACCTGCCTGCCGTGTTCGGCGTTGTGGGCCAGAAGGACCCCCTGTCCGGCGGCATCCTGGGCTGCGTGCCTGCGGCATCCAAGACCTTCCCCGATTTCAGCTTCTACCTGGCACCGGACGCCGTCCACGGCGTTGGCCTGGGCGATGGCACCGCAAACTATGTGGATGCCTATACCCAGATCGCACAGTGGCCGGAAATGGCGATCAACTTCATTGAGAGCCGCCTGGGTCTGCAGGAAAAGACCTACGAGAAGGGTGCAGTCGGCTTCGCTTGGTAAGCCGCATACGAACGGGAGAGTTTTCCCCCGTTTGACCTGAACCTTGTGGAAAATCCAAACGCCCGCAGTGAAAACTGCGGGCGTTTTTTGTGTTTGGGGAGATGAACCCTCTCCGTCCAGCTGTTCCCCTTTTTGTCGCCTGGCGGGAGAGGGGTGCTGCCGGGAAGAACCCCTTCCGTCATTTCGCTTTGCGAAATGCCACCTCCCCCGAAGGTGGAGGCCTTGGCAAAGAGGGCAGGTTTCGTCCTTATAGGTCAAGGGCAGAAGAAGTCAGCCGATAAGCGGTAAACGTTCTGCCTTTGCCAAAGCCTCTCCCTTTCGGGAGAGGTGGCACGGCAAAGCCGTGACGGAGAGGGGCTATTTGCAGAACCTGCGTTTGCCCCTGCACGCAAAAACGCCCCCTCTGGATCGATTCCCCTTGCATTCAGCAAAAAGTGTGATTTAATGGGGGAAGAGTGTCCTGGCACCCAGGGGCACAGGAATGGCTTGAAAAGTGAGGAACATCATGAACGAAACACAGCGCACCCGCCTGCGCAATGCGGGATTTGTCACCTTTTTCTTCAGCGGCATATGCGCCATCTCCAGCGGTGTGGTGGTCAGTCTGCTGCAGGAGCAGTACGGTTTTGCCTATGGCATGACCGGTACGCTGCTGTCCCTGATGAGCATCGGCAACCTGCTGGCAGGTTTTTTGATGGCGGTGCTGCCGGGCAAGCTGGGCATGAAACCCAGTGCGCTGCTGCTGACGGCAGGTTACGCAGTGGGCTATGGTCTGATGGGACTGGTCAGCGGCGGCGGATGGGCGCTGGCCTTCTTCCTGGTGGGGCTGGCAAAGGGCAGCGTCATCAATGTTTGCACCATCCTGGTCAGTGATAACTCGGCTGACCGTACTCGGGGCATGAACCTGATGCATAGCTGCTATGCAATGGGCGCACTGCTGTGCCCGTTTTTGATCGCAGCGGCGGCACAGGTCAGCCTGGGTCTGGCGCTGGCGCTGCTGGCAGGCATGGGCGGTCTGCTGTGGGTGGTGTACCTGGCTTCTCCGCTGGAGGGGAAGGGCAAGGCCAAACAGTCGGTCACCGATTGGAGCTTTCTGCGCTCCCGCCGGTTCTGGATGCTTACTGCGCTGATCTTCTGCCAGAACGCCGCAGAGCAGAGCGTTACCGGATGGATGGTGACCTATTTTAAGGGCAGCGGCATCATCACCGGAGCAATGGCCGCCTATACCGTAACGGTGATGTGGGGCGCTACCCTGGTGGCGCGGCTGCTGATCGCGTTTGTATTCCCCTTTAAGCATCCCCGCAAGGCAATGGTGGTCATGGGCGTGGGCTGCACCGTGTTTTATTTTGCACTGATGCAGGCGCACAGCCAGTGGTCGGCTGTTCTGCTGCTGTTTGCGTTTGCCTTTGCCATGGCGGGCATGAACCCCACCGCAGTGGCCAGCGCCGGTAAGATGACCAGTGTGGCCAGCATGGGCGTAATGCTGCCGGCAGCTTCCAGCGGCGCTATCCTGATGCCCTGGCTGATCGGCAAGGTAGCAGATCAGGCGGGACTGGCTGCGGGCATGGCTGTCAATCTGGTGCCCTGTGTGGGGCTGCTGGTGCTGGCGGCGCTGGTGGCCCGTCTGCCGGAGGAGACTGAGGAATAAGCAAAGCGCACACCGACAGCTGGGTCAGCCTTCTTTCGGGAGGGGGGCTTTTTCCCCGGTGCAGGCGGGGGCGGCAGTTTGCAGCCGGGCGGCGCTGAACTCGCAGCCGCAGTAATCCTGCCGGTACAGGCCGTACTCCTCCGACAGCTGCAGCGAGCGCAGATACCCGTTCTGCTTTTTGAAGTCAGAGGGGAGATGCCGTACCCCAAATTCTGCCTCCAGCTCCTGGCCGATGGCGTTGATCCGGGCGGCGTCCTTGTGGGGGCTGATGGACAGGGTGGAGGTAAACCAGTCAAAGCCGTGCTGGGCAGCGTATTGGGCAGCCCGGCGCATCCGCAGCCGGTAGCAGACGGTGCACCGTCCCCCGCGCTCCGGTTCGGCTTCCAACCCGGCAATGGCGGTGTAGAACTCCTGAGGGTCGTAGTGGTCTTCCACCACCGTTACACCCAGCGGGTGGGCATCGGCTACAAAGCGGGCAAGCTCCTCGCCCCGGCGGCGGTATTCGGCCTCCGGCCAGGTGTTGGGGTTGTAGTACAGCACGGTGATCTCAAAATGGGCGCAGAGTTTTTCCAGCACAGCGCTGGAACAAGGGCCGCAGCAGGCGTGGAGCAGCAGCCGGGGCCGGGTGTTCCCCAGCTGTTCCAGCACCTGCTCCATCTGCTGGGCATAAGTAAGCTGTTTTGCCATTGTTGCACACTCCAATCCAAATGTATCTTCCTGAAAAAAGCCGGCGCGCAGGCGCTGGCAGAAAAGAACGCTTTTACAAGCGCACCCCGCAGGAACAGCGGCGGTACGCACCCAGTATACCACAAAAATAGGAGAATGGACTATGACCAAGGAAAAGATCGCACGCATCAACGAACTGGCCCATAAGAGCAAGACGCCGGAGGGGCTGACCGAGGCGGAAAAGGCCGAACAGCAGGCACTGCGCCAGGAGTATCTGGCTGACTTCCGGGCCAGCTTTACGGCCCAGCTGGAGAACACCTCCATCCAGGAGCCGGACGGGACCATCCACAAGGTCACCCGCCGGACCGGCCCCAAGCCCCCCCGCAGCTGAACAGGGACGGGCAGAAAAAACACTCCTTTGCACGAAAAGGGGGGAAAAGCCGGGCTCTCCGGCTTTTCCCCTTTTTTTCCGCAGGGAATCGTGCTATACTATACTAGTACTGTTATGGCGTTCGGTCATGGGCGCTTGTAACAAGATTTCCAAGGTGGCGTATCCCGGGCAAGGTGCACGGAAAAGGCTGTCTTTTAAAAAGAAAAAAGAGGTCATTTGTTATGCTTACTGCAATTACGGGGATCAACTGGGGCGATGAAGGCAAGGGCCGCATGGTAGACCTGATCAGTCAGGACTACGACATCGTGGCACGGTACCAGGGCGGCAACAATGCCGGTCATACGGTCAAAAACGAGCGGGGCAAGTTTGTGCTGAACCTGCTGCCTTCCGGCATTCTGCGCCCGGAGGTGGTGTGTGTGATGGGCAACGGTATGGTCATCGACCCGCAGCACCTGGACGGCGAGATCTGCAAGCTCCGGGAGCAGGGAGTGAAGATCACACCGGATAACCTGAAGATCTCGGACCGTGCGACCATTACCATGCCTTACCATGTGGAGCAGGACGGCCTGGAGGAGGCCCGCCTGTCCAAGACCGGCGCTCAGTTTGGTTCCACCAAGCGTGGCATTGCCTACGCATATGGCGATAAATATATGAAAAAGACCCTCCGTATGGGGGATCTGCTGCACCTGGACGAGGCTGTGAAGAAGCGCCTGGTCACCATGGTGGACTCTAAAAACCTGGTGATGGAGGGCAGCTACGACGCAGAGCCCATCGACCTGGAAGCAACGTGGGCCTGGCTGCAGAAGTACGCCGCCATTTTTAAGGACTACATCTGCGATGCAGGTCAGTATCTGGCCGATGCCGATGCCGCCGGCAAGAAGATCCTGTTTGAGGCCCAGCTGGGCGCCCTGCGGGACATCGACTTCGGCATCTATCCCTACACCACCTCTTCCAACGTGATCGGTGCATATGCTCCCATCGGCGCAGGCATCCCCGGCCACAAGCTGGACAACTCCATCGGCGTGATGAAGGCATATTCCTCCTGCGTGGGCGACGGCCCCTTTGCCGCAGAGCTGGCAATGACCGAGGAGGAGATGCACCTGCTGCGGGAGGCTGGCCATGAGTACGGCGCAGCCACCGGCCGTCCCCGCCGGGTAGGCCCCATCGACCTGGTGGCCAGCCGCTACGGCGTGTTCTGCCAGGGCTGCGACGAGGTGGCGCTGACCCTGCTGGATGTGCTGGATTATATGGAGACCGTGCCGGTGATCACCGCCTATCAGCTGACGGACGGCACCACCACGACCCGGTTCCCCATGGGCGAGGCACTGGATACCGCAAAGCCGGTGGTGGAGTATCTGCCCGGCTGGCACTGCGACATTACCGGCGCACGCAAGTGGGAGGACCTGCCTGCTGCTGCCCAGAACTACATCCAGTATCTGGAGCAGGCTGTGGGCTGCAAGATCACCTATATCTCGGTGGGCGCAGAGCGGGAGGCTTACATCCGCCGCGCATGATCCTGTTCACCGCCGCCGATCGACCCAAAGGAAAGGAAGCGTGCTTGTATGTTTGATATTATCACGGACAGCGCCTGCGACCTGACACCGGAGATCGCGAAGCAGCTCAACGTAGAGCTGGTGCCTTTTTATGTCTCGCTGGATGGCGAGCATTACCGCCGGGAAGGGCAGGATATCGCTGTGCGGGAGTTTTACCAGTTCATGGTGGACAACCCCGCCGCTTACCCCAAAACCAGCCTGCCCAGCCTGGAAGATTTTGAGACCGTATTCCGCCGGTATGCCCAGGCGGGACGACTGGTGCTCTGCCTGTGCTTTACCGGCAAGATGAGCGGCTGTGTGGGCAGCGCCCGCAACGCCCGGGAGCTGGTGCTGGAAGACTGGCCCGATGCCCGCATCGAGGTGCTGGACAGCGGCGCCGCTACGGTGAGCGAGGCCCTGATGGTGGAGAATGCTGCCGCCCTGCGGGACGCTGGCTGCTCCCTGGAAGAGGCCGTTACCTGGCTGTCCGCAGAGCGGGCGACGAACCAGATCTTTTTTACAGTGGGCAACCTGGACTATCTGATCAAGGGCGGGCGCATCGGCAAGGTGACCGGCCGCGCCGCCAATATGCTGGGCATCAAACCCATGATCCTGTTCAAGGAGGGTGAGATCTTCTCCGGCGGGGTGGCCCGGGGGCGGCAGAAGAGCTTTGAAAAGGCATTGGAGCAGCTGCTGGCTTATCTGGAGAGCCGCAATGCGGACCCGGATGACTACCGCATTGCGGTGGGCTACGGCTACGATCCGGAGGAGGGAAAACGCCTGTGGATGCAGACCCGTGCTGCACTGCGGGCCAAGTACCCGGCCAGCGCCTGCGAGGTGAGCCTGATGCAGATCGGCAGCACCATTGCAGTGCACACCGGCCCCTATGCCCTGGGTCTGGGCGTGATGCGCCGCTGGAAAAAGCAGTGAGCTGAACCGGAACAAAATAAATAAGCCCGGCTTCCATTATGGAAGCCGGGCTTATTTGCGTTTTTATGCGAAGAGTGCGGGGGATCAGCTCTCGCTGCGGGCGGAGGTGGAATGGTTCTCCCGGCGGGAGAAGCGGTTTTTATCCTTCTCCTCTTCCTCCGGCTGCGGGATGGGGGTCAGCCGCACTTCGGTGACCCGGCGGCGGGCGGTGCGGGTGACAACGCCCTCAAAGCCGCCCAGGGTAAAGGTATCGCCTACCTTGGGCAGATGGAAGGTCTTTTCCTGCACCAGGCCGTTGACCGTATTGGAGTCGATGTCCTCCTGCTCCGGCAGACCCAGCTGCTCGTACAGATCGTCCACACCAGCAGTGCCGGAGACCAGCCAGCTGCCGTCGGACTGCTGACGGAAATCCTCGGTTTCCTCGTCGTGCTCATCCCAGATCTCGCCCACCAGCTCCTCCAGGATATCCTCCAGGGTAATGATGCCCTCGGTGCCGCCGTACTCATCCACCACAACCGCCATGTGATGGTGCTGCTCCCGCAGGGTGCGCAGCAGCTGGGAGATCTGGGTGGAACCAGTGGTATAGAGGGTGGGGGTGATCATCTCTTCCAGAGAGGCGGCCTTTTTCAGCCGTGCCAGATAGTAGTCCTTTTCATGTACCACGCCAATGATGTTGTCGATGGTGCCATGGTAGACCGGCAGACGGGAGTAACCCGTCTGCGCAAAGACCTGGGCCAGCTGCTCCAAGGGGGTGTCATCCTCCACGGCCACCACGTCTACACGGGGGGTCAGGATCTCTTCCACTTCCACATCGTCAAATTCAATGGCGCTGCGGATCAGCTGGCTTTCCCGATCGGTCAGCTCGCCGTCGTTTTCGGCCTCGCTGACCATGGTCATCAGTTCACCCTCGGTGATGGTGTCTACCTCTTTGTTGCGCACAAAGCGGCCCAGCAGCTTTTTCCACTGGGTAAACAGCCAGGTCAGCGGGGTCATCAGCGTCATCAGCAGCTGCAGGATGGGGGATACGGCGGTAGCCACCGTTTCCGGCATCTCCTTGGCCAGGCTCTTGGGGGTCACCTCACCAAAGATCAGGATCACCACAGTAAGCACGACAGTGGAGAGGGTAGGCCCCTGCTCAGCACCCACCAGCTGGATGAACAGCACCGTACCAATGGAGGAAGCGGCGATGTTCACGATGTTGTTGCCGATGAGGATAGAGGAGAGCAGCTTATCATACTGCTCAGCCATTGCCAGCACGCGGGCGGCGGCGGGGTCGCCCTCCTCCGCGCGGCTTTTCAAACGGATCTGGTTCAGGGAAGAAAACGCGGTTTCGGATGCGGAAAAGAAGGCGGAAAAACAAATCAGTACCACCAACATGATCCAAAGCGTAAGACTGCCATCGTCCATGGGGAGAAAAATCACACTCAACTTTCTGTTCTGAATTTTTTGTTTGAACTTGTGTATACAAAAAGTGCTTTCCACCGTCGCCTTCAACAACAATGAAAAGCACTTTGTTCGGAAACTATAATATCATATTCTGTCCGGCGGCGCAAGCGGCAGAGCACGCCGAAAGGGCAGAAATGTGTAAAATGTGTGTGAACGAAAAGCGCAGGATGCCGCTCAGCACTTTTCGGCCTGGGAGGCCCGATCCTTGACTTCCACCTTGCTGACGAGACCTACCTTGCCCCCATGGGCCTGGTGCATTTCCAGCGGTTTTGGGCTGGTTTGTGGAAGATGGACAGGGATTTTGCGCCCCCTGCGGCGGTACAAGAGGGGCGGAACAGCCGGTTTCCCGGCAGGAATGTGGAAATTCTGCAAAAATCTTTTCTTTTTCACATTCATCCGATATAATAGGGGGCACGTCCGCATCAAATTTTCCCGGCTGCGAGCCGGTTTGCGGAGAAACCTATGAGGAGGGTCTTTTGTTTTGAAACGCATTTCCAAACTGCTCTGCCTGGCGTGTGCCGGTGCGCTGGTGCTTCAGCTGGCAGGGTGCAGCTTTTTCCAGAAGGACGGCGCCGATGCCAATGCAGAGAGCGGCGTATCCATCTACGGCAAGGTCTCGGATTTTGACTATGAGAACTTTGATTACAGCGCAGGTCTGGACGAGAACGGCTACTGGTCTGGGGTCAAGGCACTGGATCATGTCAAGCTGCCGGAGGATGCAGCGGCGATCCCGGTGCCCAAAGCAGAGGTGCAGCCTACCAGTGAGGAGATCCAGGCTGAGATCGACAATCTGCTGCGGATGAATGCTGCCACCACCCAGGTCACCAACCGGGCGGCAGCCAACGGCGACACCGTAAACATCGACTACACCGGCACCGTGGATGGGGTGGTGTTTAACGGCGGCGCAGCCGCAGGCTACGACCTGACCCTGGGCAGCGGCAGCTTTATTGATGGCTTTGAAGATCAGGTGGTGGGCCACACCCCCGGCGAGACCTTTGATGTCAAGGTCACGTTCCCGGATGGGTACGGTGACACCACCGATGCCGAGGGCAACACCATGACCCTTTCCAACCAGAAGGCGGTGTTCTCGGTCACGCTGAACTACATCAGCGAGACCGTGCTGCCCACGCTGAACGATGAATGGGTAGATGCCAGCTTTGGCGCCACCGACGATATCCACACCGTGGCAGACCTGGAGGCACTGTGCAGTGAGCTGCTCACCGATGCCAATATTAAAGACTATGTGATGGACTATCTGATGAAAAACTCGGAGTTCAAGGCGCTGCCCGAGGTCATCACGGATTATCAGGTCAACCAGTGCTTGAACTACTACAACACCATGGCAAAGTATTACGGCTATGGCCTGGAGGACTTTGTAAAGGAGACGGCCGGCTACGAGAATGCCGATGCCCTGCTGGCCAGCATGGACGCAAACCTGGAGCGCTACTCCCAGGAGGCGCTGCTGTACCAGGCCGTGGCAGAGAGCCTGTCTGTTACCCCCACCCAGGAGCAGCTGGACCGCTACTCCTCCTACAATGAGGTATATGGCGAGAATTACTGCCGCATGGTGGCTTTGATGGACGCCGTGTCGGAGACGCTGCGCACCGGCGCTGTGCTGAGCTGAGCAGATCTGTTATAGAAAACCGCCGCACCCATCCTTTGCAAAAAGGAACAGGGTGCGGCGGTTTTTTTGTTTACTGCAACGGTAAAATTTTTGTGAATAGTGGGCTTTGCCCGGCTCATCCTATTGACAAGGGAAATGGTTTGGAGTACACTTTTAGCAGTCGAAGCACGAGAGTGCTAACGACGAAGCAGATGGCACATGGAGGTGCAAAAATGAACAGTCTTGTTTTAGGCTCCACCCCGTACCGGCTTTCTGCACTGCCGTTCTGGGAGCGGTAGCGCAAAGAGCTTCTATCCGCTGCTTTATGATCCTATCTCGATCTGAATGGAGGTCGAATGTATATGAACAATAACCAATTTACCCAAAAAACGCTGGAAGCACTGCAAGCTGCACAGCAGCTGGCCATTGAGTACCAGCATAATGCCGTAGAGCCGGAGCATATGCTCCATGCCCTGGTCACCCAGCAGCAGGGGCTGATCCCGCAGCTGCTGCAGACGCTGGGGGCAGACCCCGGCACCTTTTCCGCCGCAGTGGCAGAAAAACTGGCGGCGCTGCCCCGGGTGTCCGGCTCTGGGCGGGACCCGGACAAGGTGTATATCTCCAATGCGTCCGATAAGGTGCTGTCCGCTGCCGGGCGGGAAGCAGCCGCTATGAAGGATGATTTTATCAGCGTGGAGCATCTGATGCTGGGCCTGCTGGATGAGCAGACCCCTGCCATTGGGGAGCTGTTCCGGGCTTTTGGCATCCAGAAGGACCGCTTTTTGCAGCAGCTTACCGCTGTGCGGGGCAACCAGCGGGTGACCACCGATAACCCGGAGGAGACCTACAACGCCCTGAAAAAATACGGTCAGGACCTGGTGGACCTGGCCAACCCCTGCCTGATCGGTGAGCCGGGCGTGGGCAAGACCGCCATTGCCGAGGGGCTGGCACAGCGCATCGTTCGGGGCGACGTGCCGGAAAACCTCAAGGACCGCACCGTGTTCAGCCTGGATATGGGCGCTCTGGTGGCTGGCGCCAAGTACCGGGGCGAGTTTGAGGAGCGCCTCAAGAGCGTACTGAACGAGGTGAAAAAGAGCGAGGGCCGTATCCTGCTGTTTATCGACGAGCTGCACACCATCGTGGGTGCAGGCAAGACCGACGGCGCTATGGACGCAGGCAACCTGCTCAAGCCCATGCTGGCTCGAGGCGAGCTGCACTGCATCGGCGCCACGACCTTGGACGAGTACCGCCAGTATATCGAGAAGGACCCTGCCCTGGAGCGCCGGTTCCAGCCGGTGCAGGTGGATGAGCCTACGGTGGAGGATACCATCTCCATCCTGCGCGGATTGAAGGAGCGCTATGAGGTGTTCCACGGCGTCAAAATTCAGGATCAGGCGCTCATCGCCGCCGCAACGCTTTCCAATCGCTATATCACGGATCGATTCCTACCCGATAAAGCCATAGACTTGATGGACGAAGCGGCAGCAAAACTGCGCATAGAAGTAGATTCGGTTCCCGAGGCTTTGGACGAAATATCCCGACGAATCAAACAATTGGAAATCGAACGCGAAGCTATCAAACGTGAAAACGATACCGAAAAGCTGCAACAGTTAGCCAAAGAAATTGCCGACCTGAAAGAAGAGGAAACTAAATTCAGAGCCAAATGGCAATCGGAAAAAGAACTGGTTAACCGCATACAGCAAAACAAAATCGACATCGAGAACTTACGTTTCGAAGCCGATAAAGCCGAACGAGAGGGCGATTATGGTAAAGTAGCCGAAATACGGTATGCCAAGATCAAACAAAAAGAAGACGAAATCCATGCCACGCAACAAAAGCTACACGAGTTGCAAGGTGACAAAGCTATGATTAAGGAAGAAGTCGATGCCGAGGACATCGCCGATGTCGTATCTCGCTGGACGGGCATTCCGGTAAACAAAATGATGCAAAGCGAAAAAGACAAACTGCTCCACCTCGAAGAGGAACTGCACAAACGAGTTGTAGGTCAAAACGAGGCCATCACTGCCATTGCCGATGCTGTTCGTCGGAGTCGTGCCGGATTGAATGATCCTCGTAGGCCTATCGGGTCGTTCATCTTCCTCGGTACGACCGGTGTGGGTAAAACCGAGTTAGCGAAAGCTCTTGCCGAATATCTGTTTGACGACGAGAACATGATGACTCGTATCGACATGAGTGAATATCAAGAGAAATTCAGTGCCACTCGTCTCATCGGTTCCCCTCCGGGATATGTTGGATACGATGAAGGCGGTCAACTGACCGAAGCGATCAGGCGTAAACCTTATTCGGTAGTTTTGTTCGACGAAATAGAAAAGGCTCACCCCGACATCTTCAACATTCTGTTGCAGGTACTCGATGACGGACGATTGACCGATAACAAAGGCCGATTGGTTAATTTCAAAAACACCATTATCATCATGACTTCGAATATGGGTTCCGCCTTGATACGCGAAAATTTTGAAAAGATGACTCCTGCCAACAAAACCGAAGTCATCGAAAAAACAAAAGAAGCGGTCTTGAATATGTTGAAACAAACCATACGTCCCGAATTTCTCAACCGTATAGACGAAACGATTATGTTCACCCCGTTGAGCGAGAAAGAAATCGAAGAGATTGTGTCGTTACAAATCGACAACATCAAAAAGATGTTGGAGAAAAACGGTGTCACCCTCGAAATTACACCCAAAGCTCTGGGCTTGATTGCAGCCGAAGGCTACGACCCTGAGTTTGGAGCACGTCCGGTAAAACGAGTGATACACCGGCTTATCTTGAACCAGTTGTCGAAAGACCTGCTGGCTCAGAAAGTAGACCGATCGAAGCCTATCATAGTCGATACCGAAAATGACCAAATCGTATTTCGTAACTGAAACGAGATAAAAAGCAAAGGCTGCTATGCATTGCATAGCAGCCTTTCTTTCCTACCGAAAACCTATTTATTCACTGTTCTTTATTTTTCTACATTCTTTTCACTCCACGGCAAGGGATTAAGACGCCCCTGCTTCATATCTTTCCCCATAAATGGAGCCCTAAATCTTTCACGCCAAGAATCGCGGGCTGCTCGTTTTTCCAATCGTGCCACTTTCTGTTCCAAATACTGAATATACTGATCTTTGGTCAGAATAGATTTAAATGTGGAATCCCGACGAACCTTAGCCGCTTTCATCGATTCTCGATTCGATTTCTCAAATTCCTTCTTTTTCTCTCGAATCGCTTTTACTTCCGTATCGAACGTCTTATCGGCTTCTTTTAATTGAGAAAGCTGTTTTTCGCTAAGATTCAAATCTTTCACCATTTGTTCACAAGGGAATTCACATTTCTCTCTCCGTTCGTTCTTTTCTTTATTACCGGCAAATGAACTCATCGATAAAACGAGAACAAGAGCGAACGATACTATTGCCTTTTTCATAAATTTTCTCCTTTGTCCTTTTGCTGAATCATATTTTTGCTACTCTCTTATTTTACAGAAAGTATCCCTGTATAATTATGTAAAATATCGTCCGGCTGCATTGCATCCGATACCATAGCGATCTCAAGCTTATACTCTGCATCTGCATCACCAATGGATCCCTGAAACGGCACATACCGGTCAAAGCAGACATTTTGTTTCTTCTTAGTTGTTACAATTATCGTAACATAATCTTCCGTTGTCTGAAGCTTGTAGTAAACATCCTCTTCTGGAAATGTATCTTTCGCCCGGTCGATCATATCCGCATAATTGTAATATTCTGATTCATCACCAAGACCTGTCGTTTTTTCCTCAATCGCATCCTGCAGATTCTCTAAAACAGCTGCCGTCCTTGCCTCATTTTGCCTTCGTTCGATTTCTGACGTAATACTCACATGCAGGGAAATGACAAGTATGATCCCTGCCATGACCGC
>OHJZ01000709.1_pt1 | contig 16702 bp, 12 predicted proteins | sample 1568691 | NCBI WGS metagenome assembly OHJZ01 (sample SAMEA3879593, study PRJEB24766) | human gut metagenome | biome: human-associated habitat; feature: feces | place: USA | collected 1985/1987
TCGATGCGACTTTCCAGTCGATCCTCGCGCACGAACCCAAGCCCCCTCTTTCGGGCGCAACGCGGGTTCTGAATTGTTTAAAATTGGCAGGGGTCGCGGGGAATGCGACCCCTTTTTGGGAAGACCAAGCAAGAAGAGCATGCTCAAACTTGCGATGGCGCTAAGAGCCTTGGAGCCTCGCCAAGCCGACCAGGGATCACGCTTCGGCCTTCGGCTCGATCGGCGCGGGTTCGGGCTCGCCTTTGGGAACCCAGCCCAATTTCTTCCCGAAGAGCGCGGCCACGATAAAGACCACGATCGGGTACAGGTAGCAGAAGAACGCATATCCCATGTAATCGACGCAGGCGACGCCCAAGATGGTGACCATGTAGATGGAGCACGTGTTCCACGGCACGAGCACCGAGGTGATGCCGGCCGACGAGTTCACGATGTTGCCCCATGCGGCGCGGTCGACGCCGCGGCGATTGAATTCGTCACGATAGACCAGCGTGGACATGGTGATCGCCGGATACTGGTCGGGGAGCAGCACGTTGAACAACGCACCCGAGAACACGGTTGCTCCGGCCAGCGACGCGAAGCTCTTCAACCTATTGATAATCGGCTCGACCATCGAGGCCATGAGTCCGCAATGCTGCATAATGCCCGCATACGCCATGACCAGCAAGATGATGGAGATGGTTTCGAGCATCTCATTGATGCCGCCGGCAGACAGCAGAGTGTCGATGAGCTGGGCGCCCGTGTCCGACTCGGCGCCGGCCACCATGGAATCGATGAGCACCGAGGGGTCGATGCCCTGGTAGAAAACGGCCTCGACGGCGCCGAGCTGGCCATCAGCGAGAGCCAGGAGCGTATGGCTGTGGCTCTGGCCCCTGAGGACGTGGACAAGTTCATCGCCATCGCCACCGAGGAGAACCTTGAGGCCACCCCCGTGGCGAAGGTCACTGAGGAAAAGCGCCTGAACATGGTGTGGAACGGCAAGTCCATCGTCAACATCAGCCGCGAGTTCCTGAACTCCAACGGCGCAGAGAAGCATCAGAACGTCCACATCGAGAAGGGGACTGTCTGGCAGCCCCAGTGGGCCGGCGTGACCTTCGAGCAGAAGATGAAGAACATGGTGGGCGATTTGAACGTCTGCAGCAAGAAGGGCCTTTCTGAGAGGTTCGACTCCACCATCGGCGCGGCCACCGTGCTGATGCCCTTCGGCGGCGCATGCCAGCTGACCCCCCAGAACGCCATGGTCGCAAAGCTGCCCGTGGACGGCGAGACCAACACCTGCTCCGGCATGGCATGGGGCTACAACCCCTACCTCATGAGCGCCAACCAGTATGTGGGCGCACGGATGGCCGTCGTCGAGAGTGTGACCAAGCTGGTGGCCTCCGGCTTCCGCTATGAGGACGCCTACCTGACCTTCCAGGAGTACTTCGAGCGCCTTGGCACTTCCCCGGAGCGCTGGGGCAAGCCGCTGGCCGCTCTGCTGGGCGCACTGGACGCGCAGATCGGCCTCGGCATCGCCTCCATCGGCGGTAAGGACAGCATGTCCGGCTCCTTCGAGCAGTTGGATGTGCCTCCCACGCTGGTGTCCTTCGCCACCGCCATCGGCAAGGCCGGCCGCGTCGTCTCCACCGAGTTCAAGAAGCCTGAGAGCACCGTCGTCCTCATCCGGCCCATCCTGGACCCCGTCACCGGCTGCCCCAACTTCTTCTCCCTGAAGGCCAACTATAAGAAAGTTGAGCAGATGATGGAGGATGGCATGGTGGCCGCTGCTTCCTCTGTGGGCTATGGCGGTCTGGCCGAGGCTCTCTTCAAGATGGGTCTGGGCAACCGCATCGGCTTCAAGATGATGAACAACATGACCACCCACGATATGTTTAAGCCCATGTACGGCTCCATCGTGCTGGAGATGGTCTCTGACGCCCCGGCCGGTGAGCTGCTGGGCGAGACCACCGCGGACTACACCTTCGAGTGCTGCGGCGACAAGCTGGATATGGCTCAGCTGCAGGAGATCTGGGAGAGCAAGCTCGAGCCCGTCTATCCCTACCGCAAGGCCGGCCCCGCCGTCGAGAAGATCAACGGCAGCCTGACCGCCCCCGCTGCGCCCAAGATCGGCGTGGCAAAGCCGAAGGTCATCATCCCGGTCTTCCCGGGCACCAACTGCGAGTACGACACCGCCCACGCCTTTGCCCGCGCCGGTGCGGACCCCGAGGTGCTGGTCATCCGCAACCTGACCCCCGCTGACGTCACCGCCAGCTGCGAGGCACTGGTCAAGGCCATCAACGAGAGCCAGATCGTCATGCTGCCCGGCGGCTTCTCCGGCGGCGACGAGCCGGACGGCAGCGCAAAGTTCATCGCCTCCTTCTTCCGCAATCCTGCGGTCACTGAGGCAGTCCGCGATCTGCTGCAGCACCGGGATGGTCTGATGCTGGGCATCTGCAACGGCTTCCAGGCCCTCATCAAGCTGGGTCTGGCCGCTTACGGCGACATCCGCCCCATCACGGCCTGCGACCCGACCCTGACCTTCAACACCATCGGCCGCCACCAGAGTATGCTGGTGCGCACCCGCATCGCCTCCACCGGCAGCCCCTGGCTGTCCAAGTGCAGCGTGGGCGACCAGCACACCGTGGCCATCAGCCACGGTGAGGGCCGCTTCGTGGCACCTCAGAGCGTGCTGGACACCCTCATGGCCAACGGCCAGATCGCGACCCAGTACGTCGATCAGAATGGCAGCCCCAGCATGGACATGAAGTACAACCCCAACGGCTCCGTCCTCGCCATCGAGGGCATCACCAGCCCGGATGGCCGTGTCTTTGGCAAGATGGGCCATTCGGAGCGCAGCGGCGAGTACCTGTACAAGAACGTCACCGGCGACAAGTACCAGCCTATTTTCGAGGGCGGCGTGGACTATTTCAAGATTTGATGGTATCATAAAAGAAACATCTACCCAAGGAGGACATCTTCATGTCTCAGCATGACCGTTATATCAGCCCCTTTTCCACCCGTTATGCCTCCGATGAGATGCAGTACATCTTCTCGGACGATAACAAGTTCCGCACCTGGCGCCGCCTGTGGGTGGCCCTGGCCCGGGCCGAGATGAAGCAGGGCCTGACCAATATCACCCCCGAGATGGTGGCCGAGCTGGAAGCTCATGTGGACGACATCAACTATGAAGTTGCCATCGAGCGGGAGAAGCTGGTGCGCCACGACGTCATGAGCCATGTCTACGCCTACGGCCAGCAGTGCCCCAAGGCAGCAGGCATCATCCATCTGGGTGCCACCAGCTGCTATGTCGGCGACAACACCGACATCATCGTGATGCGTCAGGGCCTCGAGCTGGTGCGCAAGAAGCTCATCGGCGTGCTGGCAAAGCTGGCAAAGTTCGCCGAGGAGTACAAGGATATGCCCTGCATGGCCTACACCCACTGCCAGCCCGCCCAGCCCACCACCGTGGGCAAGCGCGCTACCCTGTGGGCCAACGAGCTGGTGATGGACCTCAGCGAGATCGACCACCGTCTGGCTACCCTGCAGCTGCGCGGCGTCAAGGGTACCACCGGCACCCAGGCTTCCTTTATGGAGCTGTTCAAGGGCGATGCCGACAAGATCCGCGCCGTGGATGCTTCCATCGCCGAGGAGATGGGCTTCGACAGCGAGGCCGTCATCCCGGTGTCCGGCCAGACCTACAGCCGCAAGGTGGACGCCTTCATCCTCAACGCACTGGCCGGCATCGGCCAGAGCTGCATGAAGTTCGCCACCGATCTGCGCCTGCTGGCCAACTTCAAGGAGATGGAAGAGCCGTTTGAGAAGAACCAGATCGGTTCCTCCGCCATGCCCTACAAGCGCAACCCCATGCGCTGCGAGCGCATCTGCGCTTTGAGCCGCTATCTGATGGTGGATGTGCTCAACCCCAGCTTCACCACCGGTACGCAGTGGTTCGAGCGCACGCTGGACGACAGCGCTAACAAGCGCGTTGCCATGGCTGAGGGCTTCCTCGCCGCCGACGCCATCCTGAACATCATGCTCAACGTCACCGACGGCCTCGTGGTCTACCCGAAGGTCGTGCGCAGCCGCCTGATGGCTGAGCTGCCCTTCATGGCCAGCGAGAACATCATGATGCAGGCCGTGGAGAAGGGCGGCAATCGTCAGGAGCTCCACGAGCGTCTGCGCCAGCACGCCATCGCCGCCGGCAAGCAGGTCAAGGAAGAGGGTCTGCCCAACGATATGGTGGACCGCATCGCCGCCGACCCGGCCTTTGGTCTGACCAAGGAGGAGATCGCGGCGGGCCTTGTGCCGGAGAACTTTGTGGGCCGCGCTCCCCAGCAGGTGGAGGAGTTCATTGCTCACATCCTCAAGCCCATCTTTGACGCCAACCCGGACGCTGAGGAACAGCACGCAAACCTGAGCGTCTAAACGTGATTTTACAGGAAAAGAGGCTGTTGCCGCAGGCAACGGCCTCTTTTCTGCACACAGAAGGAGTTTTCATGCGACTCGATAAATATTTAGCCGAGACGGCCCAATGCACCCGGAGCGAGGCGAAGGCACTGCTGGCGAAAGGCCGCGTCACGGTCAACGGCGCGGTCTGCAGGAAAGGGGACACCCAGCTGAAAGAGGCGGACGCTGTGGCGGTGGACGGCAAAGCGCTGGCCTACCGGCAGTTCGTCTACCTCATGCTCAACAAGCCCGAGGGCGTCGTCAGCGCCTCCACCGACAAGCGGGACACGACGGTCGTGGATCTGGTGGGGGATGCCTATCCCCGGCGGGAGCTGTTCCCGGCCGGGCGGCTGGACAAGACCAGCACCGGTTTCGTCCTGCTGACGGACGACGGCGGCTTTGCCCACGACATCCTCGCGCCTAAACGCCACGTCTCCAAGACCTACACCGTCGTCATCGACACCCCGCTGACGGAAGAGATGAAGGCCGGATTTGCCGCAGGCGTCACCCTTGCCGACGGCACGGCCCTTTCGCCGGCGGAAGTGTCCGCCCTCACCCCCGACGGGCTGACAGTCCGCGTCCTGCTCAGGCAGGGCGTGTATCATCAAATCAAGCGGATGTTCGGTGTCTACGGTGCGGGCGTCAACGCCCTGCACCGGGACGCCATCGGCGGGCTTGCGCTGGACGAGAGCCTTGCTGCGGGCCAGTGGCGGGAGCTGACAGCCGACGAGGTGGCGAAAATTACCACGGGGTAAAGGACTGCTTTTCACCCGGTTTTCAAAAAAGTATCACATTTTGCCGGTAAAATAGCCCTCAGAACCACGCAGAAAGGCCCTTTTTGGCTCGAAAATGGCCCCGAAAGATAATTTCAACAAGAAAGAAGAATTTTTTTTGGTGAAATATGTTGCAAAAGTAAATTCTTTTGTGTAAAATATAAAATGTAATGCGGCGAAATTGTTAAAAATCACAATCCAGCCCACCTGCGGTTTGCACAAGAGAGGAAAAGGGGTATCCATTTATGGCCAATAGAGTATTTCAGAGCGTGATCTACCAGATGAAGGACGCGATCGACCGCGTGGTCGGCGTGGTGGATGAGACCGGCGCTGTCATCTCCTGCTCGGAGCTGAATCTGATCGGCGAGGTGCGCGAGGGCTTCATGGCAGAGCGTCTGACGGCCGGTGACCGCTTCGTGCGGGATGGCTACACCTACCAGCAGTTCTCCAGCGCAAAGCATAACGATTATGCCGTTTTTGTGGAAGGTGCGGACGAGACTGCGGGCCAGTTTGCCGCTGTGCTGTCCATCAGCCTGCAGAGCATCAAGCAGTATCACGACGAGAAGTTCGACAAGGCCAACTTTATCAAGAACGTGGTGCTGGACAACATCCTGCCCGGCGACATCTACGCCAAGGCCCGTGAGCTCCACTTTGCCACCGACGTCTCCCGCGTGGTGTTCATCGTCCGCGTCACCAGCGGCGGCGACATCTCCGCTTACGACGTGGTGAGCAGCCTGTTCCCCGACAAGCAGAAGGACTTCGTCTTCAACATCAGCGAGACGGATACCGTTCTGGTCAAGGAGATCCGCAAGGGCATCGACCGCACCGATATGGAGAAGCTGGCCGCCAGCATTGTGGACACCCTGTCCGGCGAGCATTACATCAAGGCTGTCGTGGGCATCGGCACCCCCATCGCCAACGTGAAGGATCTGGCTACTTCCTTTAAGGAAGCACAGATCGCCATGGAGGTCAGCAAGGTGTTCGACACCGAGAAGCAGATCATCCGCTACGACAATCTGGGCATCGCACGTCTTATCTACCAGCTGCCCACCACGGTCTGCGAGATGTTCCTGCGCGAAGTGTTCAAGCAGGGCAGCATCGAGAGCCTGGACCAGGAGACCCTGTTCACCATCCAGCGCTTCTTCGAGAACAACCTGAACGTCTCCGAGACCAGCCGCGGCCTGTTTGTCCACCGCAACACGCTGGTGTATCGTCTGGAAAAGATCAAAAAGCTGACCGGTCTGGATCTGCGTGAGTTCGACGACGCTATCGTGTTCAAGGTAGCGCTCATGGTCAAGAAGTACCTGTCCAACAACCCGGCCAAATATTGATATTTCGTCTCAGCCGCTCCGGCTGCGGACGCCGAAACCGGCCGCTCGACCCCGATGCTGGCCGGTTTCTTTTGTAATGGTCTGGAACTTCTGTGCCAAATAAATTTTTCAGGAGCAAGATACTCATGATAGATTTTGAACATGTCACCAAGATATACAGACGGAGTGATACTCCCGCTCTGGAGGACATCGACTTCCATGTGGACGACGGCGAGTTCGTCTTTCTGGTGGGCCACTCCGGCGCCGGCAAGTCCACTCTGCTCAAGCTCATCCTCCGCGAAGAGCTGCCCACCGAGGGCCGCGTCATGGTGGACGGCAAGGACGTCGCCCGGCTGCGCCGGGGCAAAGTGCCTTTCCTCCGCCGCCAGATGGGCATCATCTTCCAGGATTTCCGCCTCATCCCCACCATGACGGTCTATGAGAATGTGGCGTTTGCCATGCATGTCACCAATATCGGCAGAAAAGACATCAAAGAGCGCGTCAACTACATGCTGGAGCTGGTGCATCTGGAAGATAAGGCAAAGGTCTACCCCGAGTTCCTCTCCGGCGGTGAGCAGCAGCGCGTGGCCGTGGCCCGCGCTCTGGCCCATAGCCCCCGCCTCGTCATCGCGGACGAGCCCACCGGCAACATCGACCCCGAGATGAGCCTTGAGATGATGGAACTGCTGGAACGTGTCAGCGAGATGGGCATCACGGTGCTTGTCGTCACCCACGAGCATGAACTGGTGCGCCGCTTCAACCGCCGCACCATCACCCTGAAGCAGGGCCGCATCATCTCCGATGTTCCGGCCAGCTTCGGCGAGGAGGTGCACGCATGAAAATCTCTACGTTTGGGTTCCTCACCCGGCGCGGCGTGCTCAACCTCGGCAAGCACTGGGCCATGACCATCGCCTGCATCGCCTCCCTCAGCGTCTGCATGACCCTGAACGCCTTCGCCAGCCTCATTGAAGTCAATGTGGACAGCATGGTGAGCTATCTGGGCAGCCAGAACGAGATGGTGGTCTATGTGGACCCCGAGGCCGATGACGCCACCATCCAGTCTGTGGGCAATGCCCTCAGCGGCGCCGCAGGTGTGAGCCGGGTGCAGTATATGTCCAAAGAAGACGTCCTCAACCAGTACAAGGGCTATATGTCCGACTATGCCGCCCTGCTGAACGAGTTCGAGAACGACAACCCCTTTAAGGCCAATTACCGCGTCTCCCTGTCTGATCTGAGCCAGATGGAGACCATCAGCAAGCAGTTCGAGAACATCAGCGGCGTCTACAGCGTCACGGCTCCCATCGAGATGACCAAGACCTTTGTGGAGGTCCAGCAGGCTGTCACCAAGGTCGGGCGCGGTCTGGTGCTGGTGCTGATGGCTGTCAGCATCATCACGGTGGGTACCACCATCCGGCTGAGCGTCTTTGCCCGCCGCCGTGAAATCGAGATCATGAAGTATGTCGGCGCTACCAACGCCCTCGTCACCCTGCCTTTCGTCATCGAGGGCCTGACGATGGGCCTGCTCTCCGGCATCCTGACGGCAGCTGCCACCATCGGCGGCTATGCCTACATCGTTCGGCTGTCGCCCACGCTGGGCGGTCTGTGGCAGATGCTCATGGGTACGGCTCTGGTGCCGCTGGAAAATGTCTGGCCCACCATCCTGATCTACAGCCTCGCGGGCGGCGCTCTGGTGGGCGGTCTGGGCAGTATGTTCTCCATCCGAAAGCACCTGAACGTGTAAGGAGGGCCTACTGTGTACCACGATAAGCATTCCGCAGGCTTTGTCCTGCACCATCCGCCCCGCCACGCAAAGCCGTCGGGCCATTCGGCCATGATGCGCGCCGCCTGTGCCTTTCTGGCTGCCGCCTGCCTCGTGCTGAGCGTGACGGTCTACCCGGCCAGTGCGGCCACCAGCATGAGCTCGCTGCAGAACAAGCTGGACAAGATCTCTGCGTCCATCAAGCAGCATAAGACGGAGCTGAACGACGCCAAAAAGAAGGAAGCTGCTGCCAAGGCCCTCGAGTCTGAGCTGAAGGAAAAAGTCTCGGTGCTCCAGAGCCAGATCGGCGTCCTCAAGAGCCAGATCTCCGAGGTGCAGAACAGCATCGGCGTCAAAGAGCAGGAGATCACCGCCAAGCAGAACGAGATCGCCCGGAAAGAGCAGGAGATCGCCGACCAGTGGGACGATTTCAAGAGCCACATGGCCGCCATGCAGGAGCTGCGGGACGGCGGCAGCGTCGCCATGCTCCGGGCCGTGAACGATCTGTACGAGCTTCTGACCTTCAATGAGGTCATGCAGGACATCTCGGTGAAGGACACCGAGATACTCGACAACATGAAGGCTGCGAAGGAAGCCCTTGTGGCCGACCGAACCCAGCTCGTGGAGGAGCGCACCCAGCTGCAGAACAAAAAGTCTGAGCTGGACGCCCAGAACAAGCAGATGCAGTCCAAGCAGAGCGAGCTCAACAACAGCGTCAAGGAGGCCCGTCTGAGCGCCGCTGAGGCCCAGCAGGCTCAGAAGAACGCCCAGGCGGCCATCGAGTCGGACGAGATGAACTATGAGGCCGTCAAGAAGGAGATCCAGAAGCTCATCGCAGCGGCAGCGGCCAGCAAGCCCCAGCTGAGCTTCAGCGGCTTTATCTGCCCGCTCAAGAGCTATACCCGCATCTCCAGCGAGTACGGCTGGCGCAAGAACCCGGTCTCCGGCGTCAACAAGCTCCACGCCGGCATCGACCTTGCCGCCCCCGCAGGCACGCCCATCTACGCGGCCGCCAGCGGCTATGTGCAGGTGGCCGGCTGGTCCAGCGGCGGCTATGGCAACTATGTCATCATCTATCACGGCAAAATGACAGACGGCAACGCCTACTCCACCCTCTACGGCCATATGCGCTCGGTGGCAACGTCGGCGGGCAGGTATGTCAACCAGGGCGACCTCATCGGCTATGTGGGCTCCACCGGCAACTCTACCGGCAACCACCTCCATCTCGAGGTGTGGAAGGGCGGCTCCAAGGCCAATGCGGTCAACCCCCGCGGTTATATTCCGATAAGATAATACAACTGTAATTGAAGTCGAGGGGTCAAAGGAGGCCACAAGGCGAAATGAACGAGCAAAAACGCAAGCGTATCCTTCAGGTGGGCTGTCTGATTCTGGCAGGAGTGTTCCTGCTGTCGGTGCTGGGCAGTGTCATCCTGATGCTTTTGGTCTGAACTGGGGGAGGACACTGAATGAATCGCAAAATTTCCGTAGGGATGACCGTGACCATCGTCATTCTGGCAATGACGGTCACCTTTTCCATCACGATGCTGATGGCGATGCGGCTGTTTGACCACACCGTCACCAGCGTGAAGGAAAAGGAGAGCATGTACAACAAGGTGGCCGAGGTAGACCGCTATGTGCGCGCCAACGACTATTACGACATCGACGAGACCATGCTGTACGACCGTCTGACTGCCGGTTATCTGCTGGGTACCGGCGACAAGTACGCCCGCTACTACACCGCCTCGGCCTACACCGACCTGCTCAACGCCCAGAGCGGCAAGCTGATGGGCATCGGCGTGGAGCTGGCCATCGACCAGTCCGGCTACGCCAAGGTCATCAAAGTGTATGACGAGTCTCCTGCCAAGGAGGCCGGCCTCCAGCGGGGCGATTACATCACCACCATCGACGGCGCAGACATCAAAAGTCTGGGCAGCGTGGAGGCTGTCCAGAACAAACTCCGGGGCGAGAGCGGCACGAGCGTCAATGTAAGCTGGCTGGACAGCGAGAACGCCCAGCACACCGCCGACCTGACCCACTTCGGCTTTACGGCCAACAGCGTCGATTCCGCGCTGGTGCAGGGCAATGTGGGCTACATCAAGATCTGGCAGTTCGACAACTCCACCCCCAGTGAGCTGGACTTTGCGCTCCGCAGCCTGACCGCCAGCGGCGCCCAGAGCTTCATCTTCGACCTGCGCGACAACGGCGGCGGCATCCTTGACGACGCCATCAGTTGTATCAAGCTCGTCGCGCCGGAAGGCGTGCTGGCCTACGCGGAGGATAAGGCAGGCAACCGCACCCTGCTGGGCAGCAGCACCGGCGACTCGGTCATCAGCCAGCCCACCGTCTGCCTCGTGAACGAGAACACCGCCAGCGCGGCAGAACTCTTTGCGTCCAGCCTGCGCACCCTGTGCGGCACCCGCCTCGTGGGCAGCACCACGATGGGCAAAGGCACCATCCAGAGCAGCCCCCAGCGCCTCTCGGACGGCAGTGCCGTCGTGGTCACGGTGGCAAAGCTCATCTGCGGCGACGGCTCCTGCTTCGACGGCACCGGCCTGACCGTGGACGTGGAGCGCCCGCTGACTGCCGACGAGCAGGCCAGCTACTATGACTACACCCTCGACACGGACCCGCAGCGCGCCGTCAGCTGCGCACAGCAGCTCACCGGTGTCACCACCGTGGGCGGCGTGAACGACGCTGACATCGCCGCCGACTCCGCCGCAGCCTCTTCGGAGGCCGCAGCCGAGAGCACCGCTTCCGGCGAGGCCGGTGCAGAAGGGGAGCAGGAGGCTTCCAGCACGGAAAGCGCATCTTAAAAAGGCTCTCCCTTTGGGAGAGCTGGCGCGTGAGCGCCTGAGAGGGCAAGGATGCTGAAATGGAACAGGGCAAGGCTATGATGGTCTTGCTCTGACAAAGGCCGCTGCCTATCGCTGTGCAGCGGCCATTTTTCTGCGGCCTTGCCCTCTCCGTCATCGCAAGCGATGCCACCTCTCCCAAAGGGAGAGGCTTTAGCGTGTACGTTACCAAATGACAACCGAAAAACAGAAAGGAAAACCACTATGCCGGAGCTGACCGACCTCTCCGTTATCCGCAGCCTGTGCGAAAAATACGATTTCGCGCTCTCCAAGGGCTTTGGACAGAACTTCATCATCAATCCCGGCCTGCCGCCCAAGATCGTGGACGCCAGCGGCGTCGATAAGAGCTGGGGCGTGCTGGAGATCGGCCCCGGCATCGGCGTGCTGACCAAAGAGCTGGCCCGGCGCGCCGCCAAGGTGGTGTCCATCGAGGTGGACGAGCGCCTGCCGCCCCTGCTGGCCGAGACCATGGCGGGCGTGGAGAACTTCAAGCTGGTATTGCAGGATGTTCTGAAAGCAGACCTCCGCGCCCTCATCGAGGAGGAGTTCCCCGGGATGCCGGTGGCTGTCTGCGCCAACCTGCCCTACTACATCACCAGCCCCATCGTCATGAAGCTGCTGGGCGACCGCCTGCCCATCCGGAACCTCACCGTCATGGTGCAGAAGGAGGCCGCCGACCGTCTGGCCGCCGCCCCCGGCACCCGGGCGTCCAGCGCCATCAGCTGCGCCGTGAGCTACTACGCCACCTCAAAGCTGATGTTCACCGCCGCGCCGGGCAGCTTTTACCCGGCCCCGAAGGTCACCAGCGCTGTGGTGCGGATGGACATCCGCCCCACTCCCGCCGTACAGGTGGAGGACGAGGACGGCTACTTCGCCCTCATCCGTGCCGCTTTCGGCCAGCGCCGCAAGACCGCCGCCAACGCCATCGCCAGCGGCCTCGGCCTGCCGAAGGATAAGGTCATCGCGGCCATCGAGGCGGCGGGCTTCGACGCCCGCATCCGCCCCGAGGCCCTGACCCTCGAGGACTTTGCTGCCGTACAGCGGGAGCTGAAGTAAGATTTTATCAGAATAAAACGCCAAGGCCCCCGCAGTCCGGAACAGAACTGCGGGGGCCTTGGCCGTTATGTGGAAGGAATGGAGGATGGAGATCTGCTTACCTCAGCAGTGCGCTGTGGTCTGCGCCGCCCACGGTGAAGCTGGCGGTGGAGCCGCTGTGGCGGAGGGTGAAAGGCGTATCGCCCGCACCGAGGGCTGCAACATCGGAGAGGGAGAGGGTGGAAGTGCAGCGTTCGGTGGAGAAGACAACGGTCCCGATGCGCTCAGAGCGGAGGCCGGTCAAATCGGAAAGGACGCCCTGCAGGGACGCCGTCTCATGGGAGACATCGATGTAGAGAACATCGCTGATCTGGCTCAGCCGGACCAGCTGGGCATTCTGGAGGATGTCGGCCTGAGCCGGGTCGAGGACACGCAGGCCGGTGGAGATGGTGCTGTCGCTGCTGCCGCTGTTGTGGGAGACATCGCGGTACTCCACCGCACCGCAGACCGCGCAGATGCGGTACTCGCGGCTGCTGTCGCCTTGGACAGGCATCCAGCCGCTCCACTGATGGCCGAGGGCGGGCAGCTCCTCCGTCTCAGTGACGACACAGTCGCTGACCTTGCAGCTGCGCTGTCTCTCGCCCTTCTCGGTGCAGGTAGGCTTTTTGGTGATGACCCAATCGCCGAGGGGGTGGGTCTCGCTGCCGGCGGGATAGATGCTCTTCGTGTAGACACCGTTGTGGAAGAGCCGCGTTACGCCGTTCTCTACGAGCTTCACGAGGCCCCGCTTGCCGTTTTCCCCGAGATGGATGATCTCGTCCAGCTTCTTGCCGTCGCGGCCTCGGATGGCATTGTCGGCGTCGGGTGCGGTTGCGGTGAGGTCCAGCGGGGTGTCGGAATTGCCGATGGAGACGATGCCGCTTTCAGTGGACACGCCCGCGCCGCCGCTCTTGCCGCTGCCGCCGGTGGCGTTCTCGATGGTGGCGCTGTAGATGTAGAGCTTAAAGTCATCGCTGCTGCCGTCGCCGCGGATGCCGCTGCCGCCGGTGCCATTGGTAGAAGTGCCGCCGGTAGCGTTCGTGATGGTGGAGTTCTCGATGGTGAGCTTACCGTCGCTGTAGATGCCGTTGCCGCCGTTGCCGTTGCCGGCGTTGCCGCCGGTGGCGTTCGTGATGGCGGCGTTGTCGGAGATGGTGAGCTTGCCAACGCCGTAGATGCCATTGCCGCCGGAAGTTTTGCCTTCGCCGCCCTTTGCGGTTCCGATGGTACTGGAAAGGATTTTCATGACAGAGCCAAAGAGGCCGTGGCCGCCGCTCCTGCCGCTGCCGCCGGTGGCATTCGTGATGGTGGCGTTGTCGGAGATGGTGAGCAGGCTGCCGCTGCGGATGCCGTGGCCGCCGGTGCCGTCGGTAGAAGCGCCGCCGGTGGCGTTCGTGATGGCAGCGCCGCCATCGATTTTGAGTTCACGGCGGCTGTAGATGCCGTTGCCGCCGGTGCCATTGGTAGAAGTGCCGCCGGTAGCGTTCGTGATGGTGGCGCTGTTGGAGATGGTGAGCGTGTCGCAACTGTAGATGCCGCTGCCGCCGGTGCCATTGGTAGAAGTGCCGCCCTGCGCGGTTCCGATGGTGGTGCTCGTGGAGTTTTCGCTCTGGGAGATGGTGAGCGCGCCGTCGCTGCGGATGCCGTTGCCGCCGGTGCCGCTCTCGCCGGTGGCCTTGCCGCCGGTAGCCTGTTTTATCTCGCCGCCGGAGATGGTGAGCATATCGCCGCTGCGGATGCCGTCGCCGCCGTTCTTCTGGGAATCGCCGCCCTTGGCGTTAATGATGTTGGCGCCGTCGGAGATGAAGAGCTGGCCTTTGCTGTAGATGCCGTGGCCGCCTTGTTCTCCTGTGGCAGCGTTTCCACCGAGAGCACCTGTGGTGGGGTCGGGAATCTGTTTGCCGTTATCATCAGTAGTCAAGCTGCCGATGGTGCCGCCGGAGATGGAGAGCTCGCCATCGCTACGGATGCCGTAGCCGCCGGAAGCTTTGCCTTCGCCGCCCTTGGCCTTCGCGATGGTACCGCCCGAAATTTCCACAATTTTGTTGCTGCTGCCGCCGCGGATGCCGCTGCCGCCGGTGCCGTGGCTGCCAGTGGCAGTGCCGCCGGTAGTCTGTTGTATCTCGCCGCCCGCGATGGTGAGCGTACCGTTGCTGCGGATGCCGCTGCCGCCGGTGCCGTAGCTGCCAGTGGCAGCGCCGCCGGCAGCCTGCTCTATCCTGCCGCCCTCGATGGTGAGCTCTTGGTTGCTGCGGATGCCATAGCCGCCGCTTATGCCGCTGCCGCCCTGCGCGGTCCCGATGGTGCCGCCGGAGATGGTGAGCTCACCGACGCTGTAGATGCCGTCGCCGGCGTTCTTATTGCGGTCAGTTGCATTGCCGCCCTGTGCGGTTCCGATGGTGCCGCCGGAGATGGTGAGCTTGCCGCCGCTGTAGATGCCGTGGCCGGCATTACGGTCGCTGGCGTCACTGCCGCAGCTGCCGCCGATGGCGCTGTCAATGGTGGCATTGCCGGAGATGGTGAGGTCGCCGTCGCTGTGGATGCCGTCGCCGGCGTCGTGGTAGCGGCCATAGCCTTGGCCGCCCTGCGCTTTTTCGATGGTGCCGCCCTCGATCTTGACGGTAATATTCTTGCTATCGAGACCGCCGCCGATGCCGTCGCCGGTGTTGCCACCGGTGGCGTTCTTGATGGTGCCGCCCTTGATGGTGACTGTGGTCGTGCCGGTGCTATCATCACCGCCGCCGATGCCGGCACCGCCCTGCTTGGTCTGCGCATTGATTTTGGCAGTGCCGCTGATGGTGATATTGGTGTTGCCGGTAGCCCCGTAACCGCTGCCAATGCCGGCACCATCGGAGGAACCGATGGCTGTGATGTCGCCGCCTGTTATCTCAATGGTGCCGGCACCGCTGCCGAAAGAAAACGTGCCGCTGCCGATGCCAGCAGAGGCACCGCTGCCTGTGGCAGTCAGGCTGCCGGTGTTGCTGCCATTGTCATCTGTTCCGGATGTGATGGTCAGTTTGCCGGTGGTACCCATGCTCTCTTCGTTGTGCTCGAGACCGGCGCATTGGTTGCCGCTGGTGAGGGTATTTTTGCCCTCGAGCGTGATTTTCGTGTCGCCCGCGCCCTCGACGCTGAGGGCGGCGTTGTTGGTCTTGCTACTGCTGACATCGATGTTGACATTGTCCAGCGTCACGTTGAGGGTGTTGTCGTTGCCCGTGGCCTTGTTGATGATTCGGATGACGTAGTTGGTGACGTTTTCGGCTGTGTTCTTGAAGTTTTCCGCAGCACGCTTCAAGACCGTGGTCGATTCGTTCCGGGTCTCTTCGTCGTCATTGGCGCTGGCGACATTGAGGGATGCACCGGTGTACGTGAACTGGCTTTCGGGCGCAGAGCGGTTGCTCTCTGTGCTTTCCGTGCCTTCGGCAGGGGTGGGAGTGCCGCCGGGCTTGGGGTCGTTTTCCTCGTTGCCGGTGGTGTCGTCAGAGCCGGTGGTGCTCCCCGTGCTTTCCGCGCCTTCGGCAGGAGTCCCGCTGCCGGTGGTGGGAGTGTCGCCCGCCTTAGTGTCGCTGCCCCCAGAGCCGGTGCCACTCTCAGAGCCGGTGCCACTCTCAGAGCCGGAGTTGCCGCCCTCAGAGCCGGTGGTGCCGCCCTCAGAGCCTTTACTCTCAGGGTCAGAGCTTCCCGCACCGGTGTTCTTGCCGTCGGTGGTGTCGCCGTTCTGGTTCTTTTCCGTGGACTGGTTCTCGTTTTCCTCGCTGCCGCCCTCAGAAGAGTCGCTGCCCTTGGTGTCGCCGGGGTAGACCATGTCTTTGTCTTCGTTTTCGCTGTCTTCTACTTTGAGCGTGGCCGACGCGGATTGGACGGGAGAGTTTGCGGGGGAGCCGGTTCCGGAGGAGCCGCCCTCAGACGAGTTGCCGCCCTCAGAGCCGGTGCCGGTGGTATCCTCTGAGCGCTTGCCGCCCTTGATGACGATGTCGGTGTTGTCTAAATCACCCTTGCCGTTATTTGAGCTGTTGTTGCCTTGCTTGACATAGGTGCCGCTTTCGTCTTTGGTGATGGTGATGTTACCATCGCCTATGTAATAGGTACCTGCATACGCCGGTGCGGGGGGTACAAGAAGCGGATGCCCCAGAACGCGCATTGCGAGCCTGCGATAAGAAATCATAGAAACCTCCTTTGAAAAATGTGGGTTTTGCACAGAAGCTCCCAACGAAGAGGAAGGAGCTTGTGAAAGAAGCATAAATGTTGAGTTTAATTTATTCTACCACATTCCGGCCATAATGTCACCAAAATATGCGTAAATCGCCGTGTTTTGTGCATGAATCGCCTCGCGGATGTCTCGAAACGCCCTGAAACAGAGCGCTGCATGGGCCGTACAGCGGGGCCGGGGGCAGACAAAGATATTGACAAGCGGGGAGGTTTCTGGTATTCTACTAAAGTACCCTGTGCAAACGATACCCGCTGGTGTGGCGCAATGGCAGCGCAACTGATTTGTAATCAGTGGGTTGCAGG
>OHJZ01000756.1_pt1 | contig 15926 bp, 10 predicted proteins | sample 1568691 | NCBI WGS metagenome assembly OHJZ01 (sample SAMEA3879593, study PRJEB24766) | human gut metagenome | biome: human-associated habitat; feature: feces | place: USA | collected 1985/1987
TTTTTTACAAAATTTAAATTTGATCGAGTAACATAAGTTACTTTTTTACTGTTTATAACTTTACTCTCACTAAAACCACCAATATGAATTAATTCACTAGATCCTAAATAAAATGTTTTCTGGTTTAATTTTTTTAAAAAAATCATACAAAATTCTGTATCTTCCCCATACATAAATATATCTGATGGATATCCTTGAATTTTATTTACATCTTCATATCTACAAAAATGAGCTGCTCCATAAGTCCAATCAACATATCTATTTTGTTTGTTTTTATATTGAGCTTGAGCAAATTTCATTTTTATTTTACTTGGTACAAGATGATATATTTGTAAATCATCAAAAATAAGTTTACTGATTGATGGAAAATTTCCAGTACTGACTTGATATTTTTTATCTCTATAAACTAAACATGGACTCACAATACCTACATAACTTTTATTTTGTAAAATATTAATCATAGGTGAAACAATATCTTCAATAAAAATCACATCAGGATTAACATAAAATATATAATCACCTTTGGCATATTTTAAAGCAATATTGTTTGCCTTACTAAAACCATAATTAGTAGAACTTTCAATTAATTCTACATTTTCACTAAAGTTTTCTTTAATTATCTTACATGTATTATCTGAAGAATTATTATCAACAACAATAATTTGATTATCATATTTATTTTCAAATTTAAGCAATGAATTTAAGCATTCTTCTATAATTTCTTGATTATTCCAGGTAACAACTAAGTATGAAATCTTAATTCTATTATCCATTTTTATTTTCCTCCTTAAAATGTTCATTACTTAACAAAAAAGCACAATATAGACATGCATAAATACCAGAAGTACTCATAAATAAAATATGTCCAGCAACAAAAGAGAAACACAATAATAAAATAAAACCTATGATTAAAGAAAAAGACTTATCTTTAACAAACATATATGTACTTTTCTTAAATATCCATTGAATAAACCAAATAAGTATTAATACTCCAATTAATCCAATATAAAAGAAAATATCAAAAAAATCCATTTCTACTAAGAAATTAGAAATAAATCCATTCCCAATTAGAATATTTAAAATATAATATGGACTATTTACCGGGAAAATACCCCGTCGGTTGGACAGAAACGAAGGACTGGATTAAGGGAATTGGCGATTTATTTAATTGCAGGGAGGAAGCTGCAGCACTTATTTTAAAAGAAAATTTACGTTTAAATAAAACTGTAGAAAAATTTTTACCTGTTACCGAAGGTATTAAGACGGTTATATGCATAGGAAGATGGCTAATGTATTTTAATCCTGCATGGATTATACAGATTGCTGAAAGAATCAAACTTTCAGTAATAGGTATAGTTTTGCTGCCGGGCTACAATGAACAAGAAAAAAACTTGATGTTGGAAGCTGTACAAAAATGTTGCAATATACCGGTTTATGAAAATTTATCTGACGAAGGCCTGATGGAGCAGGTTCAGCTGATATTAACAACCCATGAATTGCAGGGAACGAATGTAAAACAAATTTTTTTGCCAATGCTGCCAACGGTAGGTACAACAGGTGAAATGGAATTTATACAGTTAATTTACAGAACATTATGCAGTAAAAACAGATATGGAGGCATAGTTTATGGTTAATGGCAAATGGGAAAATATTTGTTCCCGTGCAGATACATGTGCTTTGACCGGTGCGGCAGCTTTTTTCGCGGGTATACCTAAGAGTGAAGTTTTGGTTAACGGCCCGTTGTGGTGTTATTTTTACGCTTTACGGCATTTGGAACATACAGAGTATAATATGGCCGAACGTTTTCATGGCTCTCAGCCGGATAATAATGCTATTGTTTATGGAACGGAAAAATTCTTACTAGAAGCATTGGAAAGCATAAAAAAAGAAAAACAAAACCCTGATGTCATGCTGATTGAAAACAGCTGTTCATTGAGCTTGATAGGGGATGATATTGCAGGAATTGCTAAAAAAGCAGATTTAAAATGCCCGGTGATTACGATGGACAGCGGCGGGTTAAACGGAGGTTTTGCTGAAGGGTATAGTAAGGCCGCAATAAAGCTGCTTGAAAGCCTGCAATTAGATAAAAGTAAAAATCCATCTCTTAAAGTAAATTTAATAGGCCTGACTCCATTTTATTTTAACGGTAAAAATGATGCAGAAGAAATTATCAGGCTTTTAAAATTATGCTGTTGCGATATAAATGTAATTTTAGGCTGCGGTAGCCCTTATGATAAAATAAAAACTTTGACCGATGCATCCTTAAACATAGTTATACATGAAGAATTGGGGCTGGGCATTGCCAGATATTTAAAAGAAAATTACGATATGCCGTATATTTGTGCCGGAGTTCCTTATGGTACTGATGGTACGCAAGAATGGATATCAAAAATTGCAGAATGTTTACCGCTATCTGATGAACAAGTATTGTATGAGGCTAAAGAAGTACAGAAGAAGCTTATGTATTGGAATAATGATATGCGTTGCCAGTGGGGTAATTTGTGGTTTGATGAAGTTATAACTGCGGCTCCGCCTACAACTGCTATGTGTTTTGCAGACACACTTGTAAGGGAATGGATTGACACAGGAAGCCTGAACCTTATATGCCAGCATAAAACGGATAATAATTGTGGGGCTGGGAAATATGCCGATAAAATTTTCTTTGCCGGTGAAGACGGAGAAAATATAGAATATCTCTTAAATAATTTTAGTGACGGTCTGCTTACGGGCAGCAGCAGTGAAAAAGCTGTTTTAGACCGCAGCGGAAACTATAATACGGCTACTGTAAACATTGCTTTTCCGGTAAATGATGAAATGCTTATAACAGATCTTCCGTTTTGTGGATTAAGGGGTAGCGCTCATATTTTGCAACGTTTGTGGAATGCATTTATTCAGAAAAAGCAGAGAAGGTAAAGTTATGAAAAAATTTTGTTTTATTATAACGCTAATAAGTTTGTTTTTTTTAGTGGCTGGCTGTGGTTATAACGGCCAAGATAAAGCGCAAACACAGCAAATTTTAAAAGGATATGAAGTAACGGATGCAATTGGCAGAAATGTTTTTCTTAACGCTCCGCCGGAACGGATAGTTTCATTGACATATGGGACGGATGAAATTGCTGCTGAAATTGTTGACCTGGACAGAATTGTAGCATTTAGTAAATGGGCAACTGATCCGGAAATAAGTTTTATTACTAATGAACAAGCAGCCAAAGTTGGCCGAAAAATTGATGTTAATCTTGAAACTGTTTTAAGTTTGCATCCTGACCTTGTACTTGTTTCTGTTGCAACTCCGGCGGAATTTATAAAAACACTTGAAGATATGAAAGTGCCAGTATATGTGGCAGAAAGCCCTCAGAATTACGAACAGATGCGAAAGAAAGTACTGGGGGTTGCTGCTGCTCTTGGTGAAAAAGAAAAAGGTGCTGCATTAGTGAAAAAAATGGATGACAAAATGCAAAAATTGCAGAGCCGGCTGAGCGTTTTGAGACCGGAAGACGAAAAAACAGTGCTTGCTTTTACATTTACAGGTTTAATGGGGAAAAAAGACGGGCTTTTTGATAATATGCTGGGATTGGCGCATATTAAAAACGGACTTGCTGAAATAAATTTAAACGGTGAAAATCAAATAATAAACAAAGAACAGGTAATTGCAGTAAATCCGGATATAATTTTTGTACCCACATGGAATTACAATAATGAAAATGATATAAATGGCTACGCGCAAAGCATTTTAAATGACCCGGCGTACCAAAATATCAAAGCTGTCAAAAATAAAAGGCTGGAGTTTGTATCTGACAGATACAGATATGTAGCATCGCAGCATATAACCGAGGCTGTTGAAGTAATGGCTAAAGCAGTTTATCCTGAAATCTTTAAATAATGAGCAAAGGTGTGGTTTGAAATGAAAAAAGTGTTATTTTTAACAAATGTTATACGTCGTATGGGTATGATGCAGCAAATGCTGCAGAAATTGCAGAAAGAAAATAAATTAAACAGCAATTGTGCCTGCCATTGGATAACCGAACAAACTGTATGGGATAAAAGTTGGGAGGAAAAACTTAAAAATACAGATTTTTTACTTTTAAAATGGATGGGAGCGGGTATTGACACGCCCTTTCTGCAACGCTGCATCAGCTATTTAAAACAAAATAAAATTAAATATTTTATTGACGCTGAAGGTGCCGAAAAACCGCAGTTAACATACGGAATAACTGATTTACAAGCGGAAACCATAAAAAAATATACAATGTTTGGCGGCAGCCGCAATTATTATAATTTATGGCTGTATGCGGCAGCAGCTGAAGAAAAAAATGAAAATATACCGGGACCCGATCCGATATATTGGTGCGGCATATATCATCCTGATGCTGATAAAGTTTATACTGATTTGGAAAAATACAGAAAAGATTTCTGTAAGGAAGGAAAACCTTATATTGGCATTTTGTTTTACCGTGAAGAATGGGTATGGGAAGATTTAACTTATCAAACAGCCCTGATTCGAGAAATTGAAGCACAGGGTATGAATGCTGTTTGTGTATTCAGCAATGGTATGCCTAATGAAGAAATGGGGATGCCAAGCTTAAAAAAAGTATTCGGACAATTTTTCAGCAGTAATGGGTTTCCTGTAATAGATGTGCTGCTTAATACTTTAAAATTCTCATTAACAAGCAGTGGTTCTATGGATATTGAATTTTTAAAAAAATGGAATGTTCCGGTATTGCAGGCCTACACATTAATAGCACCGTATGAAGAATGGAAAAACAGTTTTGAAGGCATGAACGCAATGGAAATATCTATAAGTGTTTCCTTACCGGAGTTTGACGGTATTATTCATGGAGTACCGGTAGCAACGAAAAAAATAATGGAAAACGGCGATGTACGTTATTTACCAATAGATGAAAGGGTAAAACGTATTGTAAAAAAAGCCGGAAAATGGGCTGTGCTGCGCCGAAAAGAAAATTCTGCTAAAAAAATAGCAATAATCTTCCATAACTATCCTCCTAAAAATTCAAATATCGGCAGTGCTCTGGGGCTTGATACTATAGAAAGCATCAGGCGCCTGCTTATGCTTATGAAAGAACATGGTTACAAGATTAATTTTATTCCGCAGGATGGCAAAGAATTTATCGGGATTCTTACTGCTAATGCTACAAATGACCGAAGTATGCTGACTGAAAAGCAAATTGATGAGTCTAATAAAATTAAGGGCAGTAAATATCAAAATTATTATGATGAAATGGAAGAACCGGTGCGCATTCAGCTCGAAAAGGATTGGGGAAAAGCTCCGGGAAGTGTTATGGAATATGCTGGCAGTTTGCTGGTCCCAGGTACAATGAACGGTAATGTTTTCATTACAGTGCAGCCGCCGCGTGGTTTTGGTGAAGATCCGTCAAAAATTTATCATTCTCCGTTTACTGCTCCAACTCATCATTATATCGCTTTTTATCAATGGCTGCGTGATGAATGGCAGGCTGATGCAGTTGCACATATTGGTACACATGGCTCTCTTGAATGGCTACCAGGTAAAAATGCAGGTTTAAGTGCAGCTTGTTATCCAGATTTGGCATTGGGTGATTTACCTGATATCTATCCTTATAACATTACAATTACCGGTGAAGGCATACAGGCAAAACGCCGTGGCGCAGCCTGCCTGATTGAGCATTTGCCTGCACCGCAGACAAGAGCCGGAGTTTATGATGAACTTGAAGAGCTTGAAAAATTGCTTGATGAATATGCTCATTTTGAACACAATCAACCTGAAAATTTACAGCAAATAGAAAGCCTGATAAATGAAAAAGTGCAGCAGGCAGATCTGAGCGGGGAAGTACCTTATGATGAAACTAAAAGTTTTGGCGAATATGCCATGGCGCTGCATAATTACATCAGTGATTTAAAAAATATGCAGGTGCATAATGGACTGCACATTTTAGGGCAGCCGCCGGAAAATGAAGATTTAACAGAGTATTTGTGCCTTTTAACAAGGCTTGATAATGGTAATATCCCAAGCCTTAATCAAACAGTGGCTTCGTACTACGGCTTTGATTATTACTATCTTTTAGAAAACAGTAGTTTAATTTATGAACCTTTGCAAATTACTTATGGGGCATTAATTGATAAAATAGCTTTACAGTGCAGCGAAGTTATAAGTATTTTACAGGAGAATTACTTTAAACCGGAAGGCTGTGAGCTTGTTCAAAAATTAGACTGGGTAAGAAAAGGCAATGATGATTTTAAAGAAAAACTGTCTGAAATATGTAAATATATATGCAATGTAATCTATCCCAATCTTCTTTTAACGAGTAATGAGATTACTAATATGTTGCGAGGATTTGAAGGTCAGTATATAGAACCGGGTCCTTCCGGTGCCCCGAGCAGCGGCGGCGCAGATTTATTGCCTACAGGACGCAATTTTTATGGTGTAGATCCCCGCACTCTTCCTACGCCTGCTGCATGGGAAATTGGCAAAACACTTGCTGACCAGGTTATTACGCGCTTTATAGCGGAAGAAGGTCGTTATCCTGAAAACATAGGCATTGTACTCTGGTCTGGGTCGAATATGAGAAGCCATGGACAATGTATTGCTGAATTTTTGTATCTTATGGGTATTAAACCAAAATATCAAAGCGGAAGTATGCGCGTCAATGGCTTGGAGGTAATCCCTCTTGCAGAATTAAAACGCCCGCGCATAGACGTTACAGCTCGTATTAGCGGATTATTCAGAGATTCTATGCCTTCAGTTGCAGAACTGTTAGATAAAGCCGTTTTGCTTGCGGCAAGCCTGGATGAAAAAGATGAGGATAACTATGTAAAGAAACATATTACAGCTGAAAGTGCGGAACTTGAAGAAAGTGAAGGGATGACTAAAGAAGAGGCCTGGCGTCAGGCAGCTTTCAGAATCTTTGGCGACCAGCAGGGTGTATACGGTGCAGGTGTAGCAGCATTGCTGGAAGCTAAAAACTGGGATACAATTGACGATATAGCTGATGTTTATGTCCGCTGGGGCGGACATGCTTATGGCGGCAAAACCCGAGGAAAATTTTTGCCGCAGCAATTCCGCAAACGTATGGGCAGCCTTGATGTAACAATTAAAAATGAAGATAATCACGAAACAAATATGTTAAGCAGCGATGATTATAATGCTTATCATGGCGGAATGATTGCAGCTGTACGCAGTATTAAAGGCAGCGCACCGCGCTCTTACTGCGGTGATAGTACTGACCGCAGCCGTATAACCATGCACAGTGTTCAGGAAGAAGCAAAACGTGTCTTCCGCAGTGAAGCCATTAATCCTAAATTTATAAACGGTATGATGAAACATGGTTATAAGGGTGCAGCCGATATGGCAAACTATATTGCGCATAGTTACCAGTGGGATGCAACAAGCGATGTAATAGAAGACTGGATGTATGAAAAATATGCCGAAAAATATGCGTTTGACCCTGAAGTTCAAAAGTGGATGCGCGATGTTAACCCATGGGCCTTGCAGCGTTTAACGGAAATTTTACTGGAAGCAAGCCAGCGCGGCTTATGGAATGCTAAAGAAGAAACTCTTAATGAATTGCGAAAATTATATCTTGACATGGAAGGCGAACTGGAGGACAGAGCTGATGCCAACAACTAAAATAAAAATGTTGGCATTAGCAGTAACCGGCAGGTGTAATTTTGCCTGCCGGTATTGTTATGCTGCACCTTTAGATGCACAGGATATGAGTATTGATACAGCTTTTAAAGCATTAAAACTGGCAGCACAGAGCGGAGAAAATTTTGTCCTGCAATTTACCGGAGGAGAACCGCTTTTAAATTTTCCTGTTATTAAAAAAATTGCAATGCAAGTTATAGCTCAAAAGCTGCCTGCCAAAATGCAGATTCAAACTAATTGTTCACTTATGACAGATGAAATAGCTGATTTTCTGTATGAACACAAAATCGCTATTGGAGTTAGCCTCGATGGGCGCCCCGGTGTAAATGATTTGCAGCGCATTTATAAAGATGGTACTGGGACTTCTCAAGATATAGTAAAAGGGCTGGAAATTTTAAAGCGCCGTAATATTGCAGTTGGTATTACCTGTGTTGTTACTGATGAAAATGTTAAGCAACTGGAAAGTATTATAGAGTTCGCTCATTTTTTAGGAAATGTAAGACGCATAGGTTTTGATGTTTTGCGGTATCAGGGACGCGGGTGTAGTTTAAAAATGCCTTGTGGAGATGACGTAAAGAACGCCATGCAGCGCGTTATTAACAAAAATGATTATTTGCAGAAGCTTACGGGCATTAAAATTAAATTATCCCAACAGGAACGTGCTATTGTACAAAAATCAATCAGTTATGCTTATGATTTTGGTCATTGCTATGCCATGAATGGGCAGGCGGCTTTTGTCGCAGCCGATGGCAGCATTTATGCATGTTCTTCGTTCATGGGAGAGCCTGATTTTTATATTGGTAATGTAGAAAAAGGAATAGACTCTTTGGCAGTAAATGACTTAAAAAATAAAATTAAACAATCAATGCGTTTTTGTATTGATTGCCGAGAGTTTAAGGCTTGTGGAGGCGGATGCTATGCGAGATGGTATGGCAGCGGTCAAGCAACTAATTGTAGTGCAGAGTGTGCTTTAAAACTTAGCTTTATTTAAAATAAAACCACAATTAAAAAATATTACTAAAATATTTGACTATATACTTAGTATATAGTGTAAGATTGATTTCATAATAATATACTATATCAATTGTATAAATTTCGGAGGATGAAATAATGAAAAGAATGTCCGTATACCCTTTTAGCGCCATTGTCGGTCAGGACAACATGAAACTGTCTTTAATTTTAAATGTAATAAATCCTTCGCTGGGCGGTGTTCTTATTAAAGGTGAAAAAGGAACGGCAAAATCTACTGCAGTACGTGCACTGGCAGAACTGTTGCCGCCGATGAAGGCTGTATGCGGGTGTAAATTTCATTGCGATCCTGAGGATAAATCTGCATTGTGTGATGAGTGCCGTAATTTGTATAGACAAAATGGTAATTTGCCAGAAGAATTTATCAAAATGAAAGTGGTGGAATTGCCTGTTAGCGCAACCGAAGACAGGGTAGTTGGTACTCTTGACATAGAACATGCTATAAAGCACGGCGAGAAAAAATTTGAGCCGGGAATTTTGGCAGCAGCTAACCGTAATATTTTATATGTTGATGAAATTAATCTTTTAGATGACCATGTAGTGGATGTGTTGCTGGACGCTGCTGCTATGGGTGTAAATACTGTAGAGCGTGAAGGCGTATCATATTCCCATCCTGCACGCTTTGTACTTGTTGGCACCATGAACCCAGAAGAAGGAGATATCAGGCCGCAGCTTCTTGACCGTTTTGGTTTATCTGTAGTTGTTAAAGGTGAAAATGACCCTCAACAGAGAGTTGAAGTTATTAAACGCCGATTAGAATATGAAAAAGACCCTGAAAATTTTAATAATGCTTATGCCGATGAACAGCAGCAACTTGCGGAAAAGATTATAAAAGCACGCGAATTTTTGCCAAAAGTAGAAATTGACGACAAATTGCTTGGATTAGTTGCCGGAATTTCGGTTGAATTAGGTGTAGATGGACATAGGGCTGACATTACATTGATAAAAACAGCTTTAACAGTGGCTGCTTTTAACGGGCATGGCTTTGTAGACACCGAAGATATAAAAACTGCGGCTAAATTGGTATTGCCGCACCGTATGCGCCGCCGTCCGTTTGAAGAAGGCGAACTTGACTGGGGCAGGGTAGATGAATTGATAAGTACAGGCGTTTAAGGAGGGCGAGGGTATTGCTGGAATACAGTTATCCTTTAGCTGCCGTTGTAGGGCAGGAAAAAATAAAAAAAGCCCTTTTAACAGCACTTGTAAACCATAATACTGGTGGGTTATTAATTGCCGGTGTTAAAGGTACAGGTAAAACCGTTATGGCACGTGCCTGTAAAGCTTTAGCAGGCAACCGTATTTTTATTAACCTGCCGCTTAATGTTACAGAAGATATGCTTTTTGGTAGTATTGATATAGAATATGCTGTGCAGCAAGGGAAAAAACGCTTTGCGCCTGGTATTTTAAGCCGGGCTGATAAAAATGTTTTATATATAGATGACGCTAATCTTTTAAGGCAGGATTTGCTGAATGCAGTACTTTCTGTTAATGAAACCGGACAGAACATTGTTGAACGCGATGGTATTTCCTATATTCACAGCGCCAGGTTTACACTGCTTGCCAGTATGAACCCTGAAGAAGGTGCATTGCCTTCACATATTCTTGATAAATTTGGAATGTATGTTAATGCAGAACCTGTTTCTGATATCGAAGCTAGGGCTGAGGTTATCCGCAGGAATTTGAACTATGCCGCAAATCCTGAAAAATTTTGTTCCGCATACGCTGATGAAACGGCAAAGCTGTTAGAAACGGTTGAAAACGCACGCCGGCTGCTGCCGATGGTTGAAATAAGCGAAGCAATGCTGCAATTAGCCGCACAGTTATGTTCACAGGCATTTTGCAGCGGGCACAGGGCTGAAATTTATATGCTGGAAGCGGCAAAAGCAATAGCCGCACTGGCACAAAGGGCATATGTATTGCCTAAAGATATAGAAGAAGCAGCTGAATTTGTGCTGCCTCACCGTTCGCGCCCGCCAATAACGCAGGATAACAGTGACGGCGGGCAGGATGAGCAGGAAGATACACCTGATAATGAAAATGAACCGGAAGAAAATAATGGTGACAAAGATAATGACGGCAACGTAGAAAATAATTTGCCGTTACCTGATGATATAAACTCTGACGATTCAAATCAGCAAAATGATGCTGACCCGCAGAACGATACACAGGTGGATAATAACAATTTAGCGCCTGATGAAAAAATAGCAGATATTGATAAAAATTTTGTTATGCCCAAAATAATTGTTGATATGGGCGAAAAAAGCCGCATCAGGCACGGCAGCGGCAAACGCAGCATAACAAAAACTGATTTGAAACAGGGCCGTTATGTGCGGGCAGAACTGCCAAAAGAGAAAACTACAGATATGGCTTTTGATGCAACAATCCGCGCCGCGGCTCCATACCAGAAACAGCGTACTAAAAATGACTGTGCAATTGTAATAAAAGATGAAGATTTACGCCAGAAAGTAAGGGAAAAACGAATTGGCAACACTTTTTTATTTGCTGTTGATGCCAGCGGTTCTATGGGAGCACGCGAAAGAATGCGTGCCGTAAAGGGCGCAATTTTTTACATGCTGCAGGAAGCTTACCAAAAACGCGACAGAGTTGGTATGATTGCTTTCAGGCGTGATAAAGCAGAAGTTTTGCTGCCGGTAACACGCAGTATCGATTTAGCACAGAAATGCCTGCAAAAATTGCCTACAGGTGGTAAAACCCCGCTTGCAGACGGGCTTGCCAAAGCGTTTTTAACTCTTACAATGCAAAATAAAAAAGAGCACGATATGGAACCGGTGCTTGTAATAGTAACGGACGGACGTGCCAATGCAGTGGAAGGAGAAAGCGACCCGGTTGGCAGCGCATTAAAAATTGCGGCAAAAATAAAAAAAGCAAAAATAACATCTGTGGTTATAAATACCGAAAATGATTTTATCAAACTTGGCATAGCGCATGATTTGGCTGATGCTATGGGCGCAGCGTATTATACGCTTAACAGGCTTAGCAAAGAGAATATTATAAAAATAATACGTAATTTAGGAGATAACTGATGAAAAAATTGTTTATGGCAATTATGCTGATGTTAATTTGCACAACTTCTGCTGCAGTTTATGCGGCAGAAAGTGAACAGCCGCAAAACCCAATGAATTGGGAAATTAGTATGATGCCCAAACCTACTGCAGAAGAAATAGAAGCTGCGCGATGGTCAATCATAACAGAAAACGATATAGGCATTTATGCTTATGACATTGATTCGCTGCGATTTGCGGTAAATACAGACGGCAGCAGTGACAAAAATATCGTAACGGCAGAAGTAAAAACTATTTTTACCAATAAGGATATTTTAAAAAAGTTAAAAAAAGATTATTCTAAAAATCTTGAGAAAAAAGAACGTGTTTTATACTGCAAAATGAAAATGCAGTATGATTTGCAAGATTCAACTTACTGTGTAAATAATATGACTGTCTACACCGATAAAGACAGAGTTATTGAAGAAAAAATAAATAATACTTTTGCACCGGTGCCGGAAGGCAGCTTTGCCGAGGCTTTATATGAAATCTGTCTTAAATTTGCAGCAGATTCAACCGAAAAAAATACTGAAAAATGATTGTAATAAAATTTAATAATATAACAGGTGATTAACTTAAATAGCTAAATGGGTGCAAATCCCATACGATCACGTCACTGTTATAGGGAGTTCATTAATACTTGTTGTATTGTTGAACGATGAACTTTAGTCAGGAGGCTGCCTGTTATTATTGCTTACAACTGCGAGTGACAGTAGATGGGCGAAACTATAATTCATTTATAGTTTTATACACCTTTTGCCATGCCGCAAAGGGTGTTTTATTTTAAATTTGTTTGTTAAAGTATGCGGCCATGTGAGACTGGGCATACTGAGACTTGCAATAAAAATTTATTAAGAGGTGTGAAAGATGGACAAAAGTTTTAGTAAGAGTCTTTTGATGACAGCGTTGATTACCGGCACTGTGTTGTGGGGAGGCAATTCGGTTTTTGCACAGGAGAATGAACAGGAATTTACTCTTGACCCAATGGTTATTACTGCGCAAAGAACTGAAATGAGAGATTTAGACACTCCTGCTACTGTTGAAGTAGTGACCAAAGAAGAAATAAAAAAAGCAGGTTATAAAAATGTTTTTGATGCTGTTGAACATCAGCTTGGTATGACGAGTACAGGCTATGGTGATGCAGGCGCCAGCTTTGGTTTAAGTCAGGGCAGAACTACTATCAGGGGCTTTGACAGGGGTACTTTAGTTATGGTTGATGGCATTCCGATGAATTTAAAAAATTATAATACAGTTGATTCCGTACCGGTTGAAATGGTTGATCGGATTGAAATAGTTAAAGGTGCTGCCGGTACATTGTATGGTGCAGAAGCAATGGGTGGTGTTGTAAATATTATTACTAAAAGACCTGATGTAGCTAAAGAAGAAGTTACACTTAGAGGTACTGTAGGTAATTACTATAAAGATTATAATGTAGCACTTACCAGTAAAGATTTTATGATTAGTGCTGGTAAAGAATATAGTGATGAATATAACAATTCTAATGATTTTCCTGATGGTTCAGATACTGATTGGTGGGTTGGTAAGGGACAGCGCAACCGTCTTTCGATGATTGGTAATTTGAATGAAGAAGTACGCGCTATGCTTTTTTACAGTGATGGTGAGGTTACAAGAGGTGGTCATAAATATGGTTCTAAACCTAAAGACTATGATTATGAATATAAAGATAAACGTTTAACAGCTGGTTTAACCTATACAGGCCAAGATAACGGTGTTAAAGCAACGTTAGGATATAACTATATTAAATACGATGGATTTGATTATATTAAAAATAGTAAAGTAAGCTCTAACTCAGAATTGGATAGTTATATTGGTGATATACAGAAGAAATGGGATTTTGGTAAGGATTCTTTAATTGCTGGTTATACATTTAAACGAGAAAATTATGAAGGGCTTGTAGATACATCTGAAATCGCACATCGAACCAGCAATGCACTGTATTTATCTTATGATAAATGGTTTGGAGATAAATTTAAAACAACATTAGGGCTTCGTGGTGAAAAATACAGTGATTATGCTACAGATGATAATATTTTACTTCCGCAAATCCAAACTCTTTATAAATTTGATGATACCAGCAGTTGGTATATTAATATTGGTAAGGCCTTCCAAATGCCAGCTGTAGATGCTTATTTTGGTGGTTATAGTTTCAATAATATTGAACCTGAAGAAGGGTGGAATTATGAAACTGGTTTTAAAAAAGTTGATGGTAATAAATCATATAAATTAGCTGTTTATCACATGGATTTTGAAAATAAATTAGGATGGTCTGATGATGAAGGCCCTGACGGCAAGAAATATCCAGTAAATAAAGGTGATTTTAGAAATACCGGTGTAGAACTGGAAATGACCAATAGAGTAGATGACAATTGGTCATATAGATTGGGCGTTGGTTATGGTAATCCTGAAATCAAGGATCCATCTGCAAAAAATCCTAAATGGGTACAGGATGCCGGAAGAGTCGATTTTGTAGCAGGGCTGACTTATTCTCAAGAAAAATTAAAGAGCAACCTGACTTTTAAGTATTTGGGCGATAGAGAAGACTATAATGCAAGGCAAATCCCGGCTCGTGCGCGTTTAACTTGGAATACTACATATGACTTTACAAAAAATGATAGTGTAACAGTAACTTTTAATAACTTGTTAGACAGAGAGAACTATTCTAACAGATACGGTAATTTGGATTTGCCATTTAACTGGAGAGTAATGTATACTCATACCTTCTGATTTTTAACTTAATTACAGAGTATAAGGTGGCTTATGCCGCCTTATACTCTAAATATTTAATAGAGGATAAGTTATCGTATTATTTACTGTATTTGTATTAAAGGACTATTTTTACTATGATTTTGAAAATTTTAAGCATTTTTTTGTTATGCTTTTTAAATATAAATGTTGCATTGGCTGGTGTGCATGTAGACGCTGTTTACCCATACAGCCTTGATAAAAAAGTTAACAAAACTGTTGCTGCGGGTAGCACTATGCCGTTATATTTAAACATTACAATGTTTGATGTGCCAGATAAGCAGCCGGTTAAAGTAACCGTTATTTTGCCGGAAGGTTTTAAGATATTACCGGGCGGTAAATGGCAGGTTGGTGATAACGGCAGCAGTGCATGCACCAACTGGCTTTTGCCTGCTGATTACGGCAATACATTTGACTTGCTTTATATAAAACCAAATGAAAATGTTGTAAGCGGAACGAAACAAATTAATATTAATATTACTGCTGAAAACTGGCAGCAAGAAAAAGTTATTAATTTTGTATATGATGCAAGCTCCAAAGCCGAAAACTCCAAATCAGCCTATGGTAAAAAATACAAAAATAAAGATTATAACTGGTATATACAAAATGTAGATTTACCGGTAGATAACCTTGGGCATAAGGATGACCGTTCTGCAGATAATGTTGTTTATATACGCGATACTGCATTTGAATCTTTCCGCAGCCGTTTAACAGGTGATGGCGCAGAAAGCTGGTCATCTATGTTCAACCACCCGGCTGCGTTTATGCTTGTTGATATGCGTAATCCGCAGCAGGATGTAAGAGTGCTGCGTTTAAAAGCAGAGCTTTTGGATAAAGCAACTGGTAAAGTCATGCCTGGTTTGTGCCAGGCAAGTAATTCTACCGAAGAGCATGAGCAGGGCTGGGCCGGTAAAACCGATAACAGCAATGCAACAAAAGCTATGATTTCACTGGATGGCAAACAGACACAGGCTTTTATTATACCGCTGTATGTTGATTATTTTAAAATTATTGAAGGTGATTATACATTAAGGGTTACTGTTGAAGGCAATGGTCAGCAGAAAATACAGGAACTTCCGGTAAAAATAGAACAAAAACACAGTATTGGCATTGCTGCAGTAACTTTTGCATTTATTTGCTTTGCGGCAGTCTTGTTGTTTTTACCGCGCCTGCGCCGCGTAATATTTAATATAGGTGCACAGGGGGCTATAACGGTAGCATTATTTGCTGCGGTAGGTTTTGGTGCAATAACTGTGCCCACAACTTTAGCAGGAGAGTTTCTGCACGTATTTTTAGGCCCGTTTTCCGGGTTTATTACAGGTATTTTAAGCGGCGTACTGCAATATTTACTTATAGTTTCGCTTTTAATGTTATACCGGCGGCAGGGCGTATTGGCGCTGATGTTTTTAACAAGATATATGTTATCCGGGTTG
>OHJZ01000769.1_pt1 | contig 15800 bp, 14 predicted proteins | sample 1568691 | NCBI WGS metagenome assembly OHJZ01 (sample SAMEA3879593, study PRJEB24766) | human gut metagenome | biome: human-associated habitat; feature: feces | place: USA | collected 1985/1987
GATACTGGGGCCCAGAAGTTTGACGGGGCCTTCTACCCACAGTTGCACGGCCTCGCCGCAGTAGGGCAGCAGGTTGCCGTTTTGGTCGATGGCCCGCAGACTGACGGGGGCACAGTCCCAGGTGGGGCCGTCGGTGAGCAGCTGGCTGGGGGCGGTACATTCCAGCCGGACCCGCTGCACGGGCTCCTTGACGACAGTGCGCACAGCCCGGCCATGCCATACGGCCTCAAATCGGTAAACGGCCGAGGGGCCGCCCAATACGCCGATATACTTGTAGTACAGCTGGACCAGGTCAGACCAGCTCATCCGCAGGGACAAAGCCTTGGCGCGGGCCAGGGGCGGCAGCTCCAGCTCGGTGCGGCGCATCTCGTTCAGCACAGCGGCGGTCTGTTGGGCCAGGGCACGGTCCATGCCCTCGTATTTTTCCAGCAGAGCGCCCACAAAGTCCTGGATCTCCACCGGGGGGTGGGGCAGTGCTGCAAACCGGCCGTGCCGGTCCGGGGAGAACTCCGCAATAAAATCGTTGTCCCGGTACAGCCGCACGCTTTCGGCGTTGGTAAAGGCCCAGCAAGCGCCGGCAAAGCCGCCGGGGTGATCCCCCAACGCCATGCTGGAGGAGATCTCCAGCACGATGTCCGAAGGCGCACGGGGGGTCTTTTGGCTGGCATATACCGCTGCCGAAAGTTTGGGGTTGCGGAACATATCCATTACACCATGGTAGCAGATCCGATCTCCGCTGCCGAACTCCCGGTGGGTATTGTAATCGGCCATGCACCAGCCAAAGCTGCCAGCGACCCCCTGCTGGGCGATGCTGTCGTTCAGCACAGCGGCCAGCCGCAGCGCCTGGGCCAGCCGGTGGGGCTCGTCATCAAAGGCTTTGGCAGGGAACTGCCGTCCCCCGAATTCGCTGATCAAATAGCCTTTGCGCACATCCGGCGTCACAGAAGCGCGGGGGGCGCAGCCGGGGCCGTGCCCTGGGTAGGTGAAGTCGTTGTAGGCGTACACATCCTCCAGCAGCTGGCTTTTGCGGTGCCCTCTGGCACCGGCTGTGGGACGGGTGGGGTCCAGCCGGTGCGCCGCCTCGTTGGTGCGTTTATAAAACGCTTCGTCGTCGGCACTGCCGCTGATGCGCACGCCCCACAGAAATACGCTGGGGTGGTTGCGGCACTGGCACACCATCTCACGGCAGTTCTGCAAAGCCTGGGCTTTCCAGGCGTCGCCGCCGATATACTGCCAGCCTGGCACCTCCGTAAATACCAGCAGCCCCAGCTCGTCGCAGGCATCCAAAAATGCGGGGCTCTGGGGGTAGTGGCTGGTGCGCACAGCATTGCAGCCCAGCTCTTTTTTCAGGTATTGGGCATCCAGCCGCTGCACACTGTCCGGCATGGCGTAGCCCTGGTATGGGTAGCTCTGGTGACGGTTCAGCCCCCGGAGCTGTACCCGCTGCCCGTTCAGATACAGCCCACCTGCCACGAACTGAATGGTGCGGAAACCAAACCGCAGGGTCTTTTCGTCCAGCACCCGGTCTGGCAGACCGCTGGTGCCGGGCCGGATCAGCCGTACCGTCAGTGTGTAGAGGAAGGGGTGGTCCAGGCTCCAGGGGTGGACACCGTTCAGCGTGCCGGTGATGGGCAGTGCCAGCTCGCCGGTATATACAGCTTTGGCCCCGGCGGGGCTGCGGATCTCGGCCTGGAGGGCGCAGCCCACCGTCTCGCCCACAGTGGAGGAGTAGATGCGGAAACCTCCCTCCGCTTTTGCTTGGATGAACACATCCCGCAGGTAGGCTGGCTCCTTGATATCCAGGGATACAGCCCGATAGATCCCGCCGTAGGTCAGGTAATCGATCCGGCCGCCAAAAGGCGGGATGTCCAGGTTTTCCCGGCTGTCACAGCGCACAGCCACCACGTTCTGCTGTCCCAGATGCAGCGCCTCGGTCAGGTCTACGGTAAAGGCGGTGTAGCCGCAGCCATGGTGGAACAGCCGCCGCCCGTTGCAGAAGATGGTGGCGTCATGGGCCACGGCGCCAAAGGTCAGCAGCACGGTGCGGCCCTCCCATTCCTTGGGGGCAAAAAACTCCCGCCGGTAGCCGCACAAGAGCTGATAGTCATTCTCATTGCAGTAATTATAGGGCAGGGGGCGCACCGTATGCGGGATGCGCACCTCTTCCAGCCCCTGGGGGCGGTCTGCCCCCACCAATGCGGGGGTAAACTCTGGCGTAAACAGCCAGCCGTCATTCCAATCGTAGTGTTCCATAGCCGTTCTCCCTGGGGGTTTCGTACAATTTAATGGTATCTTAATGCTACCATAAAGTTATGAACGAAAAAAGCATCTGAGGGGAATTTTATCCCGCCGCAGGGAGGGAAATGCGCCCAAAACAAAAAAGCCCCCTGTAAAGGGGGCAGGAATGTTCAGATACGGGAGGGATGTTCGTGGAGGCGGCGGGTCTCTGTATGGGTAGAAGTGAAGCCAATGCCGCAAAAATCGCACTGATAGGTCTTAACACAAAGACGTGCTCGATGGTGTCGTTGTATTTGTCCGAGAGCGGGCAGCCATAGGAACAAGGCTCATAGTGGGAGAGGACCCAGGGCTCGTGGGAAGTATGGAGCAGCCGCATCTCTCTCATGTTGCAGCTGGCGCAAGTAGGGCCGCGCCGCATTACGTCATCAGAGGCGGCAAAGGCCGAAATGGAGAAGATGCCGAAAACTATGGAAGCGGAAAGAAGCAAAGAGAAAAGTTTCTTCATTTGGATGCCCTCCTTTGTAACTGCGATGTTTTATCAGAGTATTTTGACAAGCGAATCGTAAAGAACGCTTTCTACAGTCATTTTACAAAAGATCGCATAAAACGTCAACAAAGACTGGGCTGTGGAACTGCACATAATTTTTCTCAAAAAATTGTGCGTGTTACGCAATTTAATGGAGTTTTCCCCATTTCTGGCCGGGAAATGTGAGGAGCAACAAAAAAATCCCCCCTCGGGAGAGGGGGGAGGGAAGAACAAATCACTGAGGTCGGGGCCGATGATAATGCCGATGGTAGGTGCGAGTCTCCTTGTTGAGGATAGACTTGCCCCAATTACACTCTTTGCAAGTATATAGATCCAGAATCGTGCGCTCATCGCTACTGTCCAGCACTCCGGGGATGCCTTCGGTACAGTCTACATAACCTACCACATACCAGGGGGCTTCGTGATGTTCTGTGAGCTGAATATCTTCCCCGCCGCAGAGGGGGCAGACAGTGGGAATAGGGGAAGCTGATGCGGCGGATGCGGTCAGGAAAAGTGACACGGAAAATCCTACCGCAACTAGCAAAGAGAAAATCTTCCTAACCATATCAACCTCCAAGGTATAAACACAGATTAAAGAAAACAAGGAAATCAGTGATTGTGCACGGTACGCGTTTCAGTTCGGGTTGTCGAACCACCAGAACCACAGTTATCGCACACATAAGTGTTTACAATAAGACGTTCTTCAATTCTGTCAAGGACACCAGGTATCTCGTCAACACAACTGGTATATCCGATGGTGTACCATGAGCCGTAAAATTGATCAACATGCTGGAGCTCACCTCTGTTGCAATCACCACAGAGTGGGCCACGCCGCATTGCGTCATCAGAGGCGGCAAAGGCCGAAATGGAGAAGATGCCGAAAATCATGGAGGCGGAAAGAAGCAAAGAGAAAAGTTTCTTCATTTGGATGCCCTCCTTTGTAACTGTGATGTTTTATCAGAGTGTTTTGTCTGACGAATCGTAAAGAGCTCTTTCTACTGTCATTTTACAAAAGATAACACAAAATATCAATAGAGACTTAATTGTGGAATTGCACATGATTTTTCTATAAAAATTGTGCGTGTTACGCAATTTTTTGAGAGAGCGGCGACCCTCTCCGGCAGCGCCTGACGGCGCTGCCACCTCCCCCGAAAGGGGGAGGCCTTGGCAGAGGCGTAATGTTCGTTGTCTGTAGGTTAGTGGGTGCAGGGCGTTAAGTTGTGAGGGTTGGGCTTGCCCTCCTTGCCAAAGGATCGCCCTCTGGGAGAGCTGGCAACGCCGGCAGGCGTTGACTGAGAGGGTTTTGGGCGCCCCCCTCGTTACAGCCCGCTGCGTCCCTGCCGGAAGGTGCAAGACCTGCCCTATGCTTATAAAAAACTTTGGCCCGTGCGGATGCACGGGCCGTGTGAAAAGCTTTTTTAGGTTCCTTTTTTCTCGAAAAAAGGAACGAATCCCCCGTAAAACCTCAGCGGATAAAACCAGTGCGGGGGCGGGGCGGGTTCTGCGGGTGATTAAAGCCCGCATCCCGGCCGGCCTGGATGCAGTGCAGCAGCCAGGCCATGTTGCGGCCCAGCTCCTGCATGACGGCGCAGCCCTCGGCGTCCTGCAGCACCTGCTCGGGGTTCGAGCCGTGGACCATGGGCCAGTAGGAGCCGCTCACCAGCGGCATATGGAAGAACTCGGGGTACTTCACCAGCTGGTCGAGGGTGGATGTGGTGCCGGCGCGGCGGGCCGAGCAGCAGATGGCGGCGGGCTTGTAGGCCAGATACCTGCCGCCCGCGTAGGCGAGACGGTCCATGAAGCTGGTCATGTTGCCGGAGGCGGAAGCATAATGCACCGGCGTGCCGAAGACGAAGGCGTCGGCAGTCCTGGCTTTCTCGATGGCCTCGTTGACCACGCCGCCGAAGACGCAGCCCTTGCCGGCAGCACAGCCGCCGCAGCCGATGCAGCCGCCCACGGGCTTTGTGCCGACGTTCAGGATCTCCGTCTCGATGCCGGCGGCGTTCAGCTCCCCGGCGATGAGGCTCAGTGCAGTATAGGTGCAGCCCTTCTCGTGGGGGCTGCCGTTGATGAGCAGGACTTTCATGATAAATACTCTCCTTTTGTACGCCCGAAAAAGCGGCGTTCTGGTATGATTTTAGCACATTCATGACCGTAACGCAACGAATCATGACGCTGCCCTTGACAAAGACCGGCGGTATGACGATAATATGAAGTTACGATAACAGGAAAGACCCGAAGGAGGCCAAAACCATGCGAGTCATTGCAGGAGAAGCCCGCGGCAGACGGCTGGAAGCGCTGCCCGGCACGGATATTACCCGCCCCACCCTCGATCAGGTGAAGGAGGCGATGTTCAGCATCGTCCAGTTCGACCTGCCCGGAGCCCGTGTGCTGGACCTGTACGCAGGCAGCGGCCAGCTGGGCATTGAGGCGCTGAGCCGGGGCGCTGCCCGGTGCGTGTTCCTGGACGAGAACCGTGAGGCCGTGAACATCGTCATGAAGAACTGCAAGAACTGCGGCGTCTTTGACCGCAGCCGCGTCAACATCGGCGAAGCGGCCCGCTTCCTCTCGGCCTGCCGGGAGCAGTTCGATCTGGTGCTGCTGGACCCGCCCTTCCACAACGGCACGCTGGAAAATATCCTCCCCATCGTGGACAAGTGCGTCGCCCCCGGCGGCATCGTCATCTGCGAGAGCGAGACGAAGCTCGTCCTCCCCGCCGAAGTGGGCGGCTTACAGCTGAAGAAGCAGTATAAGTACGGCAAAGTCCTGCTCTGGAAATATGTGAGGCCCATGGCAGACGCCGCAGAGGAAGAAGGAGAAGCGTGATGAACGTCAACGAGCTTTTGGATACCATCGAAGACCTGCTGGAAGAGAGCACCGGAATGCCCCTTTCGGGCGGCAAGCGCATCGTGGATGTGGAACAAATTCGGGACTATCTCGATGACATCCGTGCAAACCTCCCCGTGGAGCTGCGTCAGGCCCAGTCCATCGTCAGCGACCGCGCCCAGCTCATCGAGTCGGCCAACGCACAGGCACAGGCCATCGTCAAGAAGGCAGAAGAGCGCGCCCGCATCCTCGTGAGCGAGGCCGAGATAGTCCGCGCCGCCCAGCAGCGTGCGTCCGAGATCGTCTCCGCTGCCCAGACCGAGGCCCGCGCCGTCCGCCAGACGGTCACGGATTACTGCGATAATATGCTGAAAACCACCGAGGAGACGATGTCTGAGAACGCCGCCCAGGTGAAAAACGTCCGCGCGAACCTGCGCCAGACCCCCCGCCGCGGCGTGTGATGGGCCGCGCCTGACCTGAATCCAGTCCCCTGCGAGTAAAAATGACGATTCGCAGGGGCTTTTTTTGTAACATTTTGTAGGAAAAAAGCGCAGGAAAAAACTTGCATTCGGCGTTTCGATTTGCTAAAATAAAATAGAGTCGTCAGGTATCTTGACAGAGCAGAAAACGGGACAAACTCCCCGGGAGATGTCCGGCGTATCGGACGGCTCGGAACACGAAACGAAAGGAGGCTGGGCGCGATGACTCAGACAGAAGATTTGGCACAGTTCGACCCGGCCTCGTTTGAGCATATCCCCGTGCTTCTGAACGAGTGCCTCGACGGACTGAACATCGACCCGGCAGGCACCTATCTCGACGGCACGGCGGGCGGCGCGGGACACTCCCGCCAGATCGCCCTCCGGCTGGACGGCGCAAAAGGCGGGCGGCTCGTCTCCCTCGACCAGGACCCCGACGCGGTGCAGACCGCCAGGGCGCGGCTGGCCGGGCTCCCGGCCACGGTGGTGCAGATAAACTTCCGCTATGCCGGACAAGCCCTCGAGAGCCTCGGCATCGAGAAGATAAACGGTGCGCTGCTGGACCTCGGCGTTTCCAGCCATCAGCTGGACGACGCGGCCCGGGGCTTTTCGTACCGGGCAGACGCCCCGCTGGACATGCGGATGAGCCAGCAGGGGGAGACGGCGGCAGACCTCGTGAACACCGCCAGCCGGGAAGAGCTCTCCCGCATCCTGCGGGACTACGGCGAAGAGCCCTATGCATGGCAGATCGCCGGCCATATCGTGGAGGCCCGCGAGACGGCCCCCATCGAGACGACTTTGCAGCTGGCCGACATCGTGGCCGGCGCCATGCCGCCTGCGGAGCGGCGCAAGAACAAGAATCCTTCGCGGCGCACCTTTCAGGCGCTGCGTATCGCGGTCAACCACGAGCTGGACGCTCTGGAGGAAGGTCTGGATACCATCTTCGACCACCTTGCCCCGGGCGGAAGGCTGTGTGTGATCACCTTCCATTCGCTGGAGGACCGGCTGGTGAAAAACAAGTTCCGCCGCTGGTCCACCGCCTGCACCTGCCCGCCGGAGTTCCCGGTCTGCGTCTGCGGCGGCAAGGCGAAGGCAAAGCTCATTACCCGGAAGCCCATCGAGGCCGACAAGCAGGAACTGGAGGAGAACCGGCGCAGCCGTTCTGCTCATCTGCGCGTTTTGGAGAAACTCTGAGCCGGATAAGACGCCGCTCAATGTAAGAGGAGGAGATCAACTATGGGTCAGCCAGCTTATGATATGTCGTCTGAGGTGCGTCGCAGAAAAGCGCCTCAGACTCAGCGCAGGGTCGCACTGCGGGTGGAAAAGGGCGGCAAACGCCGTCTCAGCCCGTTCCAGGCGGCCATGCAGCACGCACTTCAACTGATCTCGATGGCGCTGCTGGCAGGCTTTGCGGTAAGCCTGCTGTGGAGCGAGGCCCAGCTGGTGGAGGTCAACGACCAGATCCAGAAGGCCAAAGCGGAACTCGTGAGCGAGCAGAGCCAGTACACCTACTATAACAGTGTCCTCAACAGCAAGACCAACATCACCAGCGTGGAAGAGGTGGCCGGGCGGCTGGGCCTCATGAAGATGGACCAGAGCCAGCTCACCTACATCCGCCTCGACAGCGACAGCGTACTGGTGCGCAGGGAGTCGGCTGTCCACCAGTGGACGGATTTCCTGCACGACGGCGCCATGACCATTCTGGCCTCCGTCCGCAGCGCAAAATAAGCAAACAGACAGAAAAGCGTGCGGCAGCGCACGCTTTTCTGGTTTCTGCAGGAGAATACCATGCAAAACAAGCCCTCCAACGACCAGCATAAGAGCATCTACTACCGCCTCCGCCGCAGCGACCCGCACGAGCGCCTCAGTGCGCGGCTGCGGCATTTCAGCTTCGGCGCGGCGGTATTTTTTGTAGTGGCGGCTGCGGGCATCGTCACCCACAGCCTGTATAACATCCAGATAAAACAGGGCGCGACCTTCCGCCAGTATGCGGCCCAGCAGCAGCTGCTGGACAGCACCATCCAGGCCACCCGCGGTGAGATCTACGACACCTCCGGCATCACGCTGGCGTCCACCAGCGTAGTATGGACCATCTGGGCCGACCCCAGCTACAGCACGGCCCTCTTCACCAGCCAGACCGTCGAGGAGACGGGTGAGGCTGTCAAGACCGTGGATGAGACGACGCTGGCCGATGTGAGCCGCCAGCTCACCCTGCGGCTGCTCTCCGGCGACGGCGAGAGTCTCGACAGCGTAGATACCTCCTCGGCGGAATATCAGACCCAGTACCAGACCGTCCATGATGCGCTGGCCAAGAACGGCTCGTCCTATCAGGTTCTGGCCACCAAGGTGAACAATGCCGTCAAGCTCTCCATCGAGAAATACATCAGCGAATATAATAAAGATCACGCCAAAGCCAGGACTCTGGAAGACGGCACCGCCATCAAGAAGGGCCGCGTCTCCGTCTCTTCGTCCAAGAGCTTCCAGCGCGACTACCCCTACGGCGCGTTCGCCGCATCGGTGCTGGGCTTCTGCAACGGCGACGGCGAGGGCTTCTACGGCCTCGAAAAATCCTACGATGACACCCTCGCGGGCGTCAATGGCCGCACCATCACCCTCCGCAATGCCTACGGCAACGCCATCGCCGACGCCAACGCCACCACTTACGCCGCCAAGGACGGCTCCAATCTGGTGCTGTCGCTGGACGTCAATGTGCAGGAGGTCGTGGAGCGCTACCTCAACGAGGCCATCTACGCCAACACGGTCGAGAACCGCGGCGCAGCCATCGTCATGAACGTCAAGACCGGTGCCATCCTTGCCATGGCCTCGAAGCCTGACTTCGACCCCAACGCTCCGCTGGATTTCAGCGAGAATCTGGCCTATCTGAATGAGCAGGTGAACGCCGAGCCGGAGATCTACACCATCTACAAGAAAGACGCCAACGGCAACTATCTCCGGGATGAGCAGGGCAAGAAGATACCGGAAGAAGACCCCGACTACACCGGCACCTACCGCGACATCCAGTGGAAGAACAAGACCATCACCGAGCTGTACTACCCCGGAAGCGTCTTCAAGGTCATCACGGCCGCCATGGGTGTGGACTCGGGCAAGGCCACCTATTACACCACCTTCAACTGCTCCGGTGCCTACGGCGTGGCGAAAGAGACGTATCACTGCGCCGGTAAGAAGTCCCACGGCGTCCAGAACCTCGCCGAGGCCCTCCGGAACAGCTGCAACATCTACTTCATCCAGCTGGGTCAGCGGCTGGGTCCCAGCGTCTTCTACGACTACTTCGACGCTTTCGGCTTCACCGAGCGCACCGGCGTGGACCTGCCCAACGAGACGGGCATGATGAAGTATTACACCAAGAGCCAGCTGGGCGAGGTCGAGCTTTCGTCTTCCTCCTTCGGTCAGGCAATGGCTGTGACCCCGCTGCAGGTCTGCACCGCCATCTCGGCAGCCGTCAACGGCGGCTACCTCGTCACCCCTCATGTGGTGGATAAGATAACCGACCAGAACGGCAACGTCGTCGAGGAGATCGGCGCGAACGTCCGCCGCCAGGTCATCAGCAAGAGCGCCAGCGAGACCATCCGCCAGATCATGGAATACGAGGTCGGCGACGGCACCACCACCGGCGGCGGCTCCAACGCCTACGTCGCGGGCTACCGCATCGGCGGCAAGTCCGGTACGTCCGAGCAGCTGAACATGGAGCGCCGCGCCGACGGCGACTATAAGAAGGTCGCCTCCTTTGCCGCCGTCCTGCCCGCCAACGACCCCGAAATTCTGGTCTATGTCATGCTGGACGACCCCAACAACGCCCGCACCGACTATTCGTCCATCCTGGCTGCGCCTGTGGTCGGCAACATCATCAGTGAGATAGCCCCCTATCTGGGCATTGCCACCGACGGCATCGACCGCAGCCAGAACACCGTCAAGGTGCCGAACCTCGTGGGCAAGGAGTGGAGCAATGCGCAGGTCTCCCTGAATACCAAGGGCCTCAAGCATCAGCTCGTGGAGAGCGAGAGCGACCAGACCGCCGCCGTCGTCACCTACCAGTACCCCAACGCGGGCGCAGCGGTGGCCAGCGGCACCACCATCTATCTTTACACCGATACCTATTCCGGCAGCCACACGGAAGTGCCAGACGTCAGCGGCAAGAGTGCCGACTTTGCCCGCCAGATGCTGACCGCCGCCGGTTTGAACTGTCAGGTGGCGGGCGACAGCGCCGGTACGGTGCAGAGCCAGAGCGAGGCCGCCGGCTCCAGCGTCCAGAAAGGCACTGTCGTTACAATTACCTGTGGGTAATGCATCAGGCTCTCCCTTTGGGAGAGCTGGCGCGTCAGCGCCTGAGAGGGCAAGGCCGGTCAAAAAATGGAACCGGCTTGGATAACATTTATATGAGGGAGAATGATTTATGGAAAAAATCGCAGCAGACCTGCTTTTGAAGGGCCTTGCCCCCGAGGGCTTCGCCGACAGCCAGCCCATCGGCCTCGTGACCACCGACAGCCGCGAGGTCTGCCCCGGCTGCATCTTTGTGGCTTTCCCCGGTGAGCGCTTCGACGGCCACGATTTCGCGGTCAAGGCACTGGAAGAGGGCGCGGCCTATGTCGTCCTCAACCACCCGGTGGAGGGCGTCCCGGCTGAACGGGCGGTCATCAGCCCCGACAGCTACCATGCCATGATGGTCATGGGCGCGAACTACCGCGGCCAGTTCCACCCGAAGGTGGTGGGCGTCACCGGCAGCGTGGGAAAGACCACCACCAAGCAGATGACCTACGCCGCCATCGCGGGCTTTGGCAATACCATCAAGACCGAGGGCAACCAGAACAATGAGCTGGGCCTGCCCCGCACCATCTTCCGCATCGGCAGGGATACGGAGTACGCTGTCGTCGAGATGGGCATGAGCCACGCCGGCGAGATCGAGCGTCTGGCAAAGTGCGCCCGCCCCGATGTGGGCATCATCACCTGCATCGGCGTGTCCCACATCGGCAATCTGGGCAGTCAGGAGAACATCTGCAAGGCGAAGCTGGAGATCTGCGCCGGCCTTGCCGAGGGTTCGCCTCTCGTGCTCAACGGCGACGACCCCTTCCTGCGCAAAGCCGCGCTGCCCGCCCATGTCCGGCCCGTGTGGTTCAGCCTCGGCGACGAGAACGCCGACGTCTGCGCCCTCGATGTCCGGCAGAAGGGCGACGGCACGGCCTTCACCCTCTGCGACAAGGCCGCAGGCCGCTATGAGGTGACGATCCCGGCCATGGGACGTCACAATGTGGCGAACGCGCTGGCCGCTTACGCCGCCGCCACCCGTCTGGGCCTCGCGCCCGAGGGCGTCATCGCGGGTCTGGCCGATTTCGAGCAGACCGGTATGCGCCAGAAGGTGGTCCACGCAGGCAGCATGGACGTCATCGAGGACTGCTACAACGCCAACCCCGACAGCATGAAGGCCGCGCTGGCGATGTTCAAAGAGTACCCCTGCAAGCGCCGCTTCGCTCTGCTGGGCGATATGCTGGAACTGGGCGGGATGAGCGCGCCCGCTCATGAAGAGCTGGGCCGTCAGGCCGCAGAGGCCGGGCTGACCGCCCTTGTCACCTACGGCCCCGAGGCCGCACGGACGGCCAGAGCCGCAAAGGACGCGGGCCTCGCCGACGTCGTCCACGCCGAGGATTACCAGCAGGCCGCAGACGCTCTGCTGGCCCGGATGGCCCCGGGCGACGCTCTGCTGGTGAAGGCCAGCCGGGGCATGGCGCTGGAAAAGGCGCTGGCCCTGTTTTATCCCGTCTGCGCAAAGTAAAATACTTGGAGTATCGTTATTATGATTCGTTTTGCCTTGATCGTCGCCTCAACGCTGGGGTTCGTCCTCACGGCGGCGCTCGGGAATTTGATGACGCCGCTGCTGCGGGCGTTCCGCGTCCGGCAGGAGGAAAATGAGCCGCCCACGATGGGCGGGCTCTGCCTGATGGTGGGGACGCTGGCGGCGGTGGGCGTCGGCTGGACAGCGGCCTGTGTCGCCCAGCCGGAGCTGCTGGGGACCGAGAGCCTGCTGACCACCCGGCTGCTCATCGCCCTGTTCGGGGCGCTCTGCTTCGGGGCCGTGGGCCTCGCGGACGATCTGGTCCGGCTGCGGCATCGGTCGCCGCTGGGGCTGCGCCGCCCGGTGCGGCTGGCGCTGGAAGCGGCCTCCGGCGCGCTGGTGCTGGCCCTGCTGGGGCTGAACCACTGCCTGCCCGACGGGCTGGCCCTGCCGGGCGTCGGCTACTGCACCCTCGGGCCGCTGGCCCCGGTGGTCTGGCTGGCGATTTTAGTGGCGCTGGCCGAGAGCGCCCGCACCGCCGACGGCATGGACGGCACGGTCTGCGGCTGCGCCTTCATCGCCATGCTGGGTCTCATGACGGCCATGACCCTCCTGGGCTGGTTCCCGCTGGGGGTCCTCCCGGCGGCGCTGGCCGGGGCATTGATGGCCTTCCTGCTCTGGAATTTCTACCCCGCAAAGCTCCGCCCCGGTGCGGTGGGGTGCCAGTTTTTAGCCGGTGCGCTGGGCTGTGTGCCGCTGAGCGTCGGCTGGCCCGGGCTGACGCTCCCGCTGGCACTGCCCTACTGGCTGGAGGGCGGCATGGTGGCTCTGCAGATCATCGTCTGGAAAGCCTCCGGCGGGCGGCGGCAGCTGTTCGGCACCGCGCCGCTCCACCGCTGGCTGGAAAAGCGGGGCTTTGACCCGGTGAATATCTTTTATATTTTTGGAGTTCTGGCCATGCTGGGCCTTGCGCTGACCTTGCAGGCGGCGCGGGCCAGCTGAGCCGGGACCCGATAAGGAGGGAATGCGGATGGCGACCATCCGGAGAAAAAAGTCTGAGTCCTTTGCCATCTTGTCGAGCCCCGGCCCCTGGCCGCAGGTGCTCATCAACTGGCTGGCGACGCTGGCAGTCATCATCGTGTTCGGACTCATCATGCTGTTCAGTGCCAGCTACACCACGGGCTACCTGCGGATGGGTGACAGCTTCTACTACATCAAGTCGCAGGTGTTCTGCCTGGGTCTGGGCCTCGCGGTCATGCTGCTCTTCTCCCGCATCGACCACCGCTTTCTGCGCAGGATGGCCGGGCCGGGCTATGTCGTCTGCATCGTGATGCTCATCGCAGTGCTGTTCAGTGCGCCCCTCAACGGCTGCCGCCGCTGGCTGCGCATCGGATTTACCATTCAGGTATCGGAGATCGCAAAGTTCGAGATGATCCTGCTCACGGCCCATTTGGCCGCGAAAGCGCCCCATCTGGAAAAGCTGGACCCCGCCTCCGGGCGGCGCGTCCCGGCAGGCCAGTGGCTCTATCAGCGCATCGTGCGGGAACTCATCGTCCCGCTGCTGCCCCTCATCCCTGTGGTGTTTCTGCTCATGCTTGAGCCCCATATGTCCGGCATCGTCCTGACGACAGCCATCTGCGGCACCATCCTGCTGCTGGGCGGCAGCGGAGGCATCATCACCTGGGCGGGCGGCGCGTCCGCTGTGCTGCTGCTCCGCACCGTGCTGGAGCACATCGACTCCATCCCGTACTTACAGAGCCGTCTGGACGGCTGGACCCACGACCTGAGCAAGATGACCGACCAGACCCTGCAGAGCCTTTACGCCATCGGCTCCGGCGGTGTCACCGGCCTCGGCCTCGGCAACAGCATCGAAAAACAGCTCTGGCTCCCCGAGAGCACCAACGACTTCATCTTCAGCGTCGTGTGCGAGGAGCTGGGCTTCGTGGGTGCCGTCATCGTCATCCTGCTCTTCGTGCTCTTCCTCGTGCAGGGGTTGTGGCTGGCCTTCCACGCCGAGAACCGCTACTGCACACTGGTGGGCATCGGCATCATGGCCCAAATTGCGTGGCAGGTGTTCTGCAACATCGCGGTCGTCACCAACACCCTGCCCAACACCGGCATCTCGCTGCCCTTCTTCTCCTCCGGCGGCACCAGCCTCATCCTGCTGCTGGCCGAGATGGGCGTGATGATAAACATCGGCCGGGGCGGCGAGCGCGCCCGCCTCGAGCGGGAGAATCTCCGCGCCCAGCGGGAACAGCGGGAAAAAGAAAAGTCCGACAACACCATCCGGCTCGACCCCAACATGGGATATTGAGCACATCCAGATAAGGAGGAGATCACCATGCGTGTACTGATCGCAGCCGGCGGCACTGCCGGACATATCAACCCGGCTCTGGCCATCGCGGGAGCCATCAAAAAGACCGACCCGTCCGCCGAGATACACTTTGCAGGCCGGAGGGAGGGGATGGAATACCGCCTCGTGACCCAGGCGGGCTACCCCTTCCACCACATCGAGATCACCGGTTTCCAGCGTAAGCTCTCCCTGAACAACATCAAGCGGAACATCATCACCCTCTGGAACCTGGCCCTCTCCGGCCCGAAAGCCCGGGCCATGATGAAGGAAGTGCGGCCCGACCTCGTCATCGGCTGCGGCGGCTACGTCTCCGGCCCGGTGGTGCGCTGCGCCGCCAAGAAGGGCATCAAGACCGCCATCCATGAGCAGAACGCTTTCCCCGGCGTGACCAACAAGCTGCTGGCCCCGGACGTGGACATCGTATTCGCCGCCGTGCCTGCCGCTGTGGAAAAGCTGGGTGCGCCCGAAAAGACGCAGGTCGTGGGCAACCCGGTGCGGCCTGAAGTGTTCGAGAAGGCGGGGGAGCGGGACGCCATCCGCGCCCAGCTGGGTGCCGGTGACCGCACCGTCATCCTCTCCTTCGGCGGAAGCCTCGGCGCCCGCCGCGTCAACGAGGTGGTGGCCGACCTCTGCGCCTGGGAGCAGAAAGAGCACAAGCCTGTGCTCCACATCCACGCCACCGGACAGTACGGCGTGGAGCTGTTTCAAAATCTCGAAAAGGAAAAAGGCTTTGCTCCCGGCGAGAGCCTCGTGGTGAAGGAATATATCAACAATATGCCCGAGCTGCTGGCCGCTGCCGACCTCGTCATCAGCCGTGCCGGTGCGCTGACGCTGGCCGAACTGGAAGCCGAGGGCCGCGCCGCCATCCTCATCCCCAGCCCCAATGTGGCGGAGAACCACCAGTATTACAACGCCATGGAGCTGCAGAAGGCCGGTGCCGCTGTGGTCATCGAGGAAAAGGATCTGACCGGCGAGAAGCTGGTCTCGACCGTCTCCGGCCTGCTGGCCGAGCCGGGCAAGCTGGCTGCCATGGGCAGGAATGCCCGCACCCTTTCGGTGGACGACAGCCTCGACCGCATCGCCGACGCCCTGATGAAACTGGTCAAGACGCCGTGATTGATTCGGCAGCACTCTTGTGATAAAATAATCAGACGGAAAGGAGGCGACGCCGCACCATGCAGCAGGATCGGAACAAGAGCCGACGCCCCAGCAGTTCGATCCAGCAGAACAGCGCCCGACGGCAGGGAAAGCCCCGCAAAGCCTACGACTGGACGCAGGACCGGCGTCCCTCGAATCAGAACCGCCGCCGGACGCAGGGCTATCAGGAGCAGACGCTGGACTTCTCGGGCGGCAATGTGACGTTCGAAAACCACAGCTCGGGATATGCGGACAACAGCATCCGGTTTCCCCAGCAGACGGCGCGACGGCCCGATAACCAGAACCAGAGCCGCCGTCAGGGCCAGCAGAGAAGCCAGCGGCCCCGTCAGAACACGACCGCCTACCCCACAAATGGGAGCCGCCCCCGCAATGGCCAGCGGCCCCAGAACGTCCAGAGCGCCCGAAGGCCCCCGAGCGGCGGGCGCTACCGCCCCACGG
>OHJZ01000777.1_pt1 | contig 15680 bp, 12 predicted proteins | sample 1568691 | NCBI WGS metagenome assembly OHJZ01 (sample SAMEA3879593, study PRJEB24766) | human gut metagenome | biome: human-associated habitat; feature: feces | place: USA | collected 1985/1987
AAAATTCAACGATTTTTTACATATTCTGCGAAATTTCAGTAAATCTTAAGAACTTACTTTTCCCAGCGTCCAGATGCCCCACATGGAAGGACCAATCCGTTGGATGAAACTGGTAATCCAATCTCATCTGAGACTACTTTTCCACCAAATTTCGCTGCTACCTGAGTCTCTAACATATAAGTTAAAACTGCTGGCTGTAAACCTGTTGTATAGGAGTTTACAAGGAAGAATAATGGGTCATCGGACAGAATCTTTGTACATAGTTCGATAAATGGATAAATCTTCTCCTCAATCTTCCAGATCTCTCCCTTTGGTCCTCTTCCGTATGATGGAGGGTCCATGATGATTCCATCGTAATGATTTCCTCTTCGGATCTCACGTTCTACAAACTTCACACAGTCATCTACTGGTTTCTCTCTTAATCCAGAAAGCTGTGCATTCTCCTTTGCCCAGTTTACCATACCTTTGGATGCGTCAACGTGTGTGACTGATGCTCCTGCTGCTGCCGCTGCAAGTGTTGCCCCTCCTGTGTAGGCAAATAAGTTTAATACTTTTACTGGACGATTTGCTTTTCTGATTTTGTCTGAAAACCAGTCCCAGTTCACTGCCTGTTCTGGGAATAATCCTGTATGTTTGAAGCTGAATGGCTGTAAGTGGAATTTTAATTCTTTGTACTGAATATCCCATGTCTTAGGAAGATCAAAGAATTCCCACTGTCCGCCGCCTTTGTGACTTCTGTGATAATGTCCATTTGGCTTCTTCCACTGTCTTAACTTCTTTGGGGTGTCCCATAGAACCTGTGGGTCTGGCCTTACCAGAAAATAATCTCCCCAGCGTTCTAATTTCTCACCGTTTGATGTATCTAAGACTTCATAGTCTTTCCATTGGTCTGCTAACCACATATTGTATATTCTCACTTTCTGTTTCTTCTATAAAATATCATCTTGTGCATGTATCTACATACTTATGTTTATTATAGCCTAAAGACAAATTCTTTCGCAAGGGTTCCATATAGAAAAAAAGAACTTTCTGCATCTTTTCCATGCAGAAAGTTTTTAAACTATGTAATTCCTATGATTTTTAAGCCTGAAGTCCCATTAAATGATTAATAAACTGCTGAGCAGTACGTCCAGAAATTCCTCCGTGGCTTAATTCCCATTTATTTGCTTCGAGTTTCAGTTCATCTTCTCCCATCTTGATTCCTGCTTTGCGGGCAAGTTCGAAAACGATCTCGAAGTATTCTTTCTGACTTGGTTTTGAGTAGTTGATCGTCACACCAAAACGGTTTACCAGAGATAATTTTTCTTCCATTGTATCGGATCTGTGCATTCCGTTGCTGTTTTCTACATCGTTTCTGTCATTCCATGTCTCTTTGATAAGATGACGACGGTTAGATGTTGCATAGATCAAGATGTTCTCAGGTTTTGTTTCCACGCCACCTTCGATGACTGCTTTTAAGAATTTGTATTCAATCTCAAATTCTTCGAAAGAAAGATCATCCATGTAGATGATGAATCTGTAGTTTCTGTTCTTGATCTGTGCGATCACATTGGAAAGATCTTTAAACTGATGTTTGTAGATCTCGATCATACGCAATCCCTGATCATAGTATTCATTTACAATCGCTTTGATACTTGTGGATTTACCTGTACCACTGTCACCAAATAACAGAACATTGTTTGCTTTTCTTCCTTCTACAAATGCTTCTGTATTCTCAACAAGTTTCTGTTTCTGAATCTCATATCCAACAAGGTCAGATAATACGACTTTATCCATGTTGTTGATCGCACGGAAACGGATGTTGTTATCTCCACATTCTTCGATACGGAATGCTTTGTTAAGACCGAACATACCAACTCCATAGGCTTTGTAGAAGTCTGTGACCATGTCAAAGAATTCATTCTCATCTTTGGCTGTCTCTAATCTCTCGCTTAATGCCTGAACTTTCTCGCTGACATTCTTATTGTACATTAATTCTGGTTTACCGATTGCCTGATAATCAGAGATTCTGCTGAAGCAATCTACACCTAATTCATCTTCGATTCTGCTAAAGTCAAAGTCAAATAATTCTTTAAATGCCTTAAAATCACTCTTTGCAAAGTGGTTGACACTTCCTTCACTTGCTCCGACTTTCTCGCATGTGATACTGAATGGATTTTCATTTGTGATCAGTAAGTATGTTAAATAGTTGTGCCACAGATTCTTGTCAAATGCATAGTCTGTTGCAACTTCTAAGATTCTCTTTACCTGTTTAAATACTCTTGTTCTTAAAACATCTTTTGTCTGTGATCCTTCGTCCATGCAGCGGAAAATATCACTTAACTGCATTAAGATGGATTCTTCGTCCATGTCACCGTAGATCAGTAATTTTGATACGATATTATACATCTCTTGTATTCCCCCCAAACTTTTTTCTTAAAATCATTCTTTTGTAACTGTTAGCAATCGTTACGTTTATTTTGGTCTTAGGTACGATTTTATACCTTTTGGTTTGTAGTTTTCAATAGTTTTGAAAGATTTTCATGTAAAAGTTTATGTTTTTAGAAATCTTTCTTCCATCTAAAGTCATTGTGTCTGCAATCTTTTTCGTGGATAATTGGTTTCCTATATTATCAAAAATAAATCTCGTAACACTTTCCAACATCATCGTATCCGTGATTTTATGTCTCTGAGCAATATCTTTTACTATAATTGCATTATTTTTATTTTAAATCTTTTATCAAACGAAATACCTGTTCTACCGTATCTATCAGATTCTCCTGTGCATTTTTCTTCTTCATTGCATCTTCCAATGATACAGCCGATCTTACAATCGGAAAATACGCATCAATCCCTGCTTCATTGCAAGCAGTTGCTCCTTTAGTCACTGCCCCTGAGAATCCCAAGACTAATTTCCCATATTTCTTCGCAAGTTTCGCTACTCCGATCGGTGCTTTCCCCATCGCTGTCTGGGCATCTAGGCATCCTTCTCCTGTGATCACGATATCTGCATCTTTGATCTCTTCTTCTAATTTTGTTTCGTGTAAGATCAAATCTACACCTGATTTTAAAGTTGCATTTGTAAATGTTAAAAATGCAAATCCTAAACCACCTGCTGCACCTGTTCCTGGTTTATCTGCATCTGCTTTTGTAAAGCTTTCTTTTGCGATTTTTGCATAATCTGCTAGCCAGTGATCCATATCTTTTATCATCTGTTCTGTGGCACCTTTTTGTGGACCAAAGATCACACTGCAGCCCTGTTCTCCACATAATGGATTCGTTACATCACAGGCGATATGAAATTCGCAGTCTTTTAATTCTGGGATGGCTTTATCATCTTTGATCTGTACTAAATCTTTTAATCCGATCGCACCATGTTTAATCTGGTTTCCATCTTTATCTAAGAAATCATATCCTAACGCCTGCAGCATTCCGACACCACCATCATTGGTCGCACTTCCACCAATTCCCATGATAAAGCGCCTGCATCCTTTGTGAATCGCATCAACGATCATCTGACCGACTCCGTAAGTTGTTGTATATAATGGATTACGTTCTTTATCGGTTACCTGTGTGATACCTGCTGCCTGTGACATTTCCATAATGGCTGTGCTTGTTTCTTCCATATCTGATTTTGTTGGACGGATAATTCCATACTTTGCTAACACGGACTTCCTTGCCGGACCCGTAACTTTAATAAATTCCATGTTACCACCCATACCATCTACCAGAGCATCGACCGTTCCTTCTCCGCCATCTGCAAGAGGTTTTATGACTACTTCTGCTTCTAAATCGACTTTTTTTATTCCTTTTTCTATAGCTTCTCCCGCCTGAATTGATGTTAAGCTTCCTTTTAGTGAATCAATCGCTACCACTATTTTCATCATAAAAACCTCGCCTATTTTCCACAACCAAACAGAAATTTTCTCAGACAATCCACAGGAATCATCGTCATTGATAACAATACTGTAACAATCCAGCCTTTTGCTCCAAATGGAATACAACTAAACATCTTTCCGATCCATATAAATATTTGAAATGGAATTGCCGCTGCGTTTACGATCATAATCTGTACCAGCATGATAATAAAAAATACTTTCAGAAAATCCGGGTTCTCATTTAATCTTTTGAAAATCCCAAATCGTTCATCCCTGACATTAAATCCGTTAAATAATGCACTAAAGATAAATAAAACAAAATATGCTGTTAAATGCTGTGCTTTATTATCAAATAGATTCGTGATCACTGGTAATTTTAAGAATAAGAAACTTAATATAACCAGCCATATCCCCATAAATCCTATCTGCGTCATCATATCTTTGCTGATAATACCCTCATCACGTCTTCTCGGTGCTTCTTTCATATATTTTGAAAGTGCTGGTTCATTTCCAAGCATCATTGCTCCGAGCCCGTCCATCACAAGGTTTACAAATAATAAATGTGTGACTTTTAATGGTTCTTCTATTCCCAAAAATGGTGCAACTGCACTGACAACAACTGCTGTCACATTGATCACTAACTGGAATTTACAGAACTTCAAGATATTATGATAGATCGTTCTTCCATACCAGATTGCATCCTTGATTGATGAGAAGTTATCATCCAAAATAACAATCTTTCCTGCCTCTTTCGCAGCCTCTGTTCCACTTCCCATTGCAAATCCAACATCTGCACGTTTCAATGCTGGGGAGTCATTCACTCCATCACCTGTCATACCTACAACAAGATTCATTTCCTGACACAGGCGCACCATTCTTGACTTATCCGTTGGCAATGCTCTTGCGATCACACGGATCTGCGGTAAAATAGCTTTGACTTCCTCATCACTCATCTGATTTAACTGTGCAGAAGATAAAGCTCTATCTGATTCATTTTTTAACAATCCTGCATCTTTTGCGATTGCTACTGCCGTCTCCAGGCGGTCTCCTGTGATCATAACAACCTGAATTCCAGCTTCCTGTACCTGCCTGATGGCATCTTTGGCTGATGGTCTGACATCGTCTCTGATCGCCACTAGTCCAATGATCACAAGGTCGTCGTTGATCTGATTCTTCACAAGCTCTTTTTCTGAATATCCAAAAGCAAGAACACGCATTGCTTTCGCTGCCAGAGAATCAATCTTTTGATTTAATGCTTTCTGATCGATCTCTTTGATCTGTCCATCACCATCTAAATATTTTGTTGCTTTTGCAAGCAATCGTTCGGGTGCTCCTTTATAAAATGTCTTGCCTATACTCTCAATTCTCGCCTGACTGAACTTATTGGAAGAATTGAATCCTTGATGGGCACTGACCTTACATCCGTCATTCCCATCCAACATACAAAATGTCTCTTCACCAATAAATTTCAACAACGCCTGATCCGTTGCATTTCCACCAATGACCTTATGATAAACATCAAACATCGCCTGTGTATTCTTCCCGATTGCAAGATCTAACAGCCCTTTCACCTTCCCATGATGTCTTAATTCATTTGCAGAAATTGAAGTTCCATCCGCTGTAAAGAAATCTACAACTTCCAATTCTCCCTTTGTGATCGTTCCTGTCTTATCACTGAATAAAATATTTAAAGATCCTGCTGTCTCAATTCCTTCTGCCTTACGAACTAATACATTATGATCTAACATTTTACTTGTATTTTGCATTAATACAAGAGATATCATAAGCGGCAATCCTTCTGGTACTGCACATACAATGATCACAACCGCAAGTGACACTGCATCGATCAAATCCTGCACGACCTTTGCTGGTCCCATAGAAAAATATGCCTGAAATCCACCTGCCATTATAATAAAATATACAAAATACATAACTGCGATCACGATCGCACCGATATATCCAAACTTCGATATCTGATCAGCAAGTTTTGAAAGTTTTACCTTCAATGGAGAATCTGGTTCCTCTTCCTGCATCTCCTCAGCCATCTTCCCCATCATCGTATGAAGTCCAACCTTCTGAACATCCATTATACCTTCACCATCAAAGATCACAGCTCCACGAAACAGAGAATATGAATCAACAAATGTATCTCCTGTAATCTCTTCTGCAAGATAAACACCCTCTCCGGCTGCTTTCTTCTCACACTCCTCTGCTTCTCCATTTAAAGCAGAATTATTGACTTTCAGGTTTCCTGTATGCAAAATACCATCCGCAGGAATCTTATCCCCAGACTGCAGCAAAACCTGATCCCCAACAACCACGTCATCAACATCGATCACTGCAATCACACCATTTCTGTGTACCTTACACTGATCCTTCTTCGTACTCTCCTTCAACTCTCGATACTTTGTATCACTCGCAACCCCTGTCTTTGCCGTAACAAAAGCAACGATCAACACCGCAATGATCGTCCCCATCGGTTCATAAATCTCCGCATATCCAAAGAAAAACATCACGATCATCAACACCGCGATCGCAAGCAAGATCTTGATCATCGGATCTTGAAATGTTTCCTTAAATTCCTGCCAAAACGTCGTAGGTTCTGAATCTGGAATCTCATTGGAACCAAATTTCGCTCTCGATTCCTTTACTTCTTTATCTGTAAGCCCTTTTATATCCATATCGTTCCTCCTAATCAAATTGACTTTCAATTTTCTTTAGTATAACAGAAAATCGAAAAAACGAAACACTTTTGTAACATTTTAGCTATTTTTTTACACAAGGGACATCATCCCAGTGTGGCAAAAAAAATGGGCTGCTTCTATGCAGCCCAATCTAATGAAAAGAGAGGATTAAAATATATATGAAAAACTATGTCTTAAGTATACCAAAATCCCCACTCCATTCAATATTCTAAATCTAAACAATTCTAAAGAAAATATAAACTTCTATAAAGAGAAAATTATCCACAGTCGGATTTAGTGTCCGCTACGTGCGAATCCGAGTGAGAGCGTGTCACCAGATAGTTTATATGAAGCGGTCTACCAACTGCCGCCTCCTCCGCCTCCGAAGCCGCCTCCTGAGAATCCTCCATCTCCTCCAGAAAAGAATTCTCCAACTCCTCCAGATTCTGATGGTTCTACAACTGTCAGGTTCTCAGAGACCACATGATCCATATAGTGCCCCATCATATAATAATGGAAATAAGGATCACTGCCGCCATAGACATACCAGTCTGGCGCAGGAAGTTTTAATGCATCCAGTTTCTTTGCATAAAGATCAAACAACCCAAATACCATGGAATAAGGCAGAATATGATAAAACATGTCTGGATGATCTTTCGCCAATACCTTCATTCGGTCTAATTCCGCAGTTTCAATAAAATCACGAAGTCCTGCTAGATATCCCATCCATTCCACACATTGGTGGGTTCTCTTCTTCATAAATGCAGTCAGGATTACTCCGATAAATGATACTGCAACGATCACAAGATACACATGGAAGAAATCAAATAATTCTCCTCTTTTTATCTTCACATAATAGTATAATCCATAGAAAATAAATCCTAGAATAGAAAGTACTGCCGATGCGATCGGAAGTCCCGTTCTTGCTCCCTTTGAGATTGCATACCATTTATCTACACTATGGCATGCAAGAAACATTCCTATAAAATACAATATCCACGCCATCAATGGAAGGATCAGATTTAAGATCCCATCTGGACTAAATATCATCATAACGAATGCAAATAAACAGATTGGAAGCTGCAACAGTACAAAGGATACGATTCTTGCAACTTTCGAAGATTTTGTATAAATATTTTTCTTATGATCATATTTGATATCATCTTTCACTACCTGCACGGTATCTGCAAATTTGTACTGTAAAGAAGAAGCTTTTACTTTTTTTCTGTTCTTAAATAAAGCTTCAAACATTGTTTTCTGATATCTTGGTTCTGAATCTGGAATATCTTTGAGTTTGATAAATTCCATATCCTTTTGCCCTTTTTCCTTCATCTTCAGATAACCCTTATCTGCCCAATAAAGGATCAAGGAAATAACATCCTTATCATCCACGGAACCGTCCACAACATATCCGACAACCGCACTGTCCATTCCTTGTGGCGGCTGATATTGAATCGATGGGATGATCTTCTCATCACGTCCGAATAAAACAAATAACACTGCTGTGATCACAAGAACTCCTATTGATAGTCTAAAAATCCATCGATCCGCTCCGATCTCATGTTTTGCCGTAAAATATCCATCACCCAGATCACTGTAGCATGTTAATCCATTTTTAAATGGCAGTGTCTTCTTTAATGTTCCTTTAATCTGGTTCTTCTCCTCATCATATTTCAAAGTGATCACATCTTTTGCATACTTTGATTCCCCATAACGTCCATAATAGAAATTTACGCCCTTAAGATCTGTTTTCTTTGGAAAATGAATTGTAAAAGTACTTCCTTCTGGAATCTTATTTCTCCAAAGTGTCGGGAAAATATTGTAGTACAAATAATCGTAGGTATCTCCCTGATATTTAGGGATCAGTTGATACGTAAATCTATAGTTTCCTTTACTTACGGTATAATCCGCAGAACCAAACCTCAATACCTGACTATTACCGTCAGAATCTTCATCTACATCTGTCTTACTGTCATTTGATAACAGTGTAAAATCCGCATAATAAAGTAGTTTTTTCTGATCTCCATTTTTATCGCTTGTTATCACCTTCCCTTTGTATGGGATATAACGATAAATTCCATGCCTCGGATTGACAAACTTGACTTTGATATTCTCTGTTACTGTATAACTTCCATCTTCTCCGACTTTGACATCTAAATCAAATTTCTTTGTTTGCATATTAGAATCATAAGTGACTTCATCATTTGCAAACACATTGTTTCCTGTCCCCATAAAAATCATGGCAGCCATCATGACTGCCATTATGGTACAGGTGATCCACTTTCTCATAGTGCTTTCCCCCTGTCCGTTCCTTAGAATTTTACTTGTACATTCTCACGCTCAGATTCATTCGAAACTTCAAATAATGGTTTTCTCTTAAATCCAAAGATTCCTGCGATGATATTGCCTGGGAATAACTCTGTCTTGGTATTATAGCGGTTTACAACTCCATTATAATATCTTCTGGAAGCTGCGATCTCTTCTTCTAATCTCTGAAGCTGATCCTGCAATTTATTAAAGTTCTCATTAGCCTTTAATTCTGGATAGCTTTCAGACACTGCAAATAAAGATTTCAGTGCTCCTGACAGTACATTTTCCTGTTTGATCTTATCATCGATATTCGTTGCTGTCATCGCCTGATTTCTTGCGGCTACGACTTTCTCTAATGTCTCTGATTCGTGTTTCGCATAACCTTTGACGGTTTCTACATAGTTTGGAATCAAGTCGTAACGCTTCTTTAATGACACATCGATTGCTGAAAATGCCTCTTCTGTCTTGTTTCTTAATGTTACAAATCCATTGTATGAACTGATCAGCCATATCACGATGATAAGCACGATCACTCCGATTACGATCCCTGGTATCATGAGCTCTACCCCTTTCTTTGTTTGGTCAGTTTTCTTTATCATACGTTATTCGTATCAAAACTTCAACACTAAAATAAGCTGATCAACTCTCCCATATATTTATCATAATAATAGATATTTTCTGACAGAAATTCTTCTTTGCTTAATTGCTGATCAGACTTCTCTAATATGTGCAATAGATCCTCTTCCTGATCTTCTCCGTCATCAAACAGTAATAACATTTCATGAATACTGGTTGGCAGGAGATACAAACTCTTATTATATTTTCTTGAAATATCATCCAGAAAATCTTCATAACAAATAACAGCTGCTCCATATCTCTGTATTTTGTTTGACACCATAAATACCGGTCTGTCTTCGGTATGTCCTCGGAAATCTTTATATACAGGCTCAAATTTAGCAGGCAGAAGCTGTTTTGTATTCTTCTTTGCACTCTCCCATAAAAACTGATCCGACCATTGTTCTTTGTTTGCCTTTTTATGATCGATTCTTTGTATGGATTGATCATCCAGATCAAGAATATCAAAAACAATTGCCATATCTTCCAAGAGTAAATATGGTCTCTCACTCCACTCCTTATCATTCTCATCAAAATGCATCAAATGATAGATAATACGCTCGTTTTCTCTCTGCATGACTCCTTCTTTCTCGTTTTTTCTCATTTTCCTATCTATCATAACATTTAATGTTGCTGTCAGCAATATTTACAGTCGTCACTATCACTGCTGGATAGTGGTTTTTCATAACTCCTGGTAATACTATTTTTTATGGAGGTATTTTATGAAAATCGATTTAAAAGAATTAGGAAAACGCATCAAACTTACCCGAAAAGGGCAAGATCTGACACAGGAAATGCTTGCTGAAAAAGCTGGTGTCAGTCAGCATTATATCTATGAAATCGAAGCTGGACGCAAAGCCATGTCTATTCATAGTTTTGCTTCTCTTACTACTGCATTGGATGTATCTGCTGATTATCTTTTATTTGGTGATGGGCAAAGAATATTTGATGTTGATACCCCGGCTCATCACAATAATCAATTGATGGAAATTGCAGCTGAACTTAATCCATCACAGAGAGATCATGTGCTTGAGATTCTGGAAGTGATGGTTCCTTATATTAAAAATTGATTGATTGCAAAATACGATAGATTTTTCTAACGTAAAATAGTGCCAAGATTTTTATTGATCTTGACACTATTTTTATTTGATCTGATATTTATTTTTTGATCTTTACTTTTTTCACACTGCTCCATTCAGAGTAGTATGTCTTTCCAGAAACTTTCTTGTATGTACGGATACGTACATAATATGTCTTTTTCTTTTTCAGTTTCTTAATTGTGTAGCTTGTCGTTTTGTTCTTGCTGATTGTCTTTGTTTTGTTTCCTTTGGCAAATTTCTTGCTTGTGGAATACTGGATCTGGTATCCGTTTCCAGCTGTGTTCTTCGCCCATTTGATCGTCATCTTTTTGCCTTTGGCATTTTTTACACTTTTTAGTTTTGTTGTTTTGACGCTGACAGTTGGCTGTGTTGGTTTCTTTGTTGATGTCGTTGTTGCTGGCTGGCTTGGTTTTGTTGGCTCACTTGGATTTACTTCATTACCTTCTACTTTGAATGTTCTTACTGCTGTTTCTCTAAACAGTTTACCATCTCTATAGATTTTTCCCTTAATCGTTAATATCCCTGACTGATTTACTTTAATAATACGGTTTGGATATCCTCCACCTGCACCAATACCAATGGTCATTTTATTGTCTTTCATTGAAAGATTTTCTTCTTTTTCTGTTGCAGTAATAGATTCTCCATTTAGATTAAAATCTAATGTGTAAAATGTTTGTCTACTGTTACTTTCTCCATTTCCGTAATCCCATCCAAAGTCTGCTCCATTTAAAGTAATTGTATATGTCTGTCCGACTTTAAGTGTGTCTCCGCCTGCATCTATGGAAGGATTTTGACCTCCTTTAGCGTAGATTATAGATAAATCGCAATTAGCTACTCGTATGGACTCTTTTTTTGTACCAATTTCAATTTTTCCATCGTTAATATATGCAGTAACTGCAATATTCTTATTATCTTCCCATCCAATCGTTTCTGATGGTGCAGTAATCTGACATGTATTTCCGCTTACATTATTAATCTTACAATCTCCTGACCATTCATAAGTTAGCTGATTTTGATCCATACCTTCTACTTTAACACTTAATTGTCTACTTTCGCCTGGTTGTAAACATACACCATAGTAATTTGCAATAGAAAGATTATACACAGTACATGGAAGCTGACCTTCAAAAATAGGATTATCATTTGATTTTAACTGATAATCAAGTACTGTACTTCCCTTATCCTCATAAGCTGTAACTCTTGTTTCATCATCTGCATCTTTTTCTAAAATATTCTTATTCTGGCTAGAAAATTCAATTGTTAATGCATCCTCACCAAGATCTTCCTCATTAAACTCAACTGGATCTTTACCATCTTCAATCTTTATACAATATCCAACATGATATGACGCATCATATGGAAGGTATGCTTTTGTTGTTCCATTATCATCTTTCATATATGATGTGTCTCTATCTATATAATCGTTATCATCATTCCAACCACTGTGATATATTTCCAGATTAGCAGATACTTTGGAAGCATCTATAGAACGATACGCTATAATTTTATTTTCATCATCTACATCTAATGCAATATAGTATGAATCTTCTGATGGATCTGCAAAATTAATCCATTTTCCATACTTTGTTATTTTATCTTCCCTATTTTGTCCTAAATAAGTACAGATGAGTCCATCTCCTGCACCACCACCTGGAATTATGATTTTATGATTAGCTTTATCATATGTATACACTCCTTGTGTATCTAAAGCTTCCAGCTGACTTTCTTTGAAATCTGTGATTCCTGCAAAATTATCGTTAACTTTGCTACAGAATTCCTCAACATCTATTTTCTTATTTGTATTAGCCTGCACTCCATACTGTAATACTGTGTAAATCACTGCAGTCTCTAGATCAGGCATCTCTTTTTCATTGAAATATTCTTTGGACTTATTTGTTATCATTGCAGCCATTGTCCAATTATTAAATATTTTCTGACTCTGTGTATCTTGCTCCGCTGATACATCTCTGACTGTAAAGATCGATGGTGTGGCAACCATTGTCAATGCTAATACAATTGACAACATCACAACACTAATTTTTAGTTTCAATTTTTTCTTCATACAGTTTTCTCCCTTCTTGCTAATTGATAGTGTTTGGAACTATCCGTTATCTGATATTTCTAGTTTATCATATTTCCTTATTTTTTTGATCTGTTTATTTCATTTATTTTATATTTTACTTTATGTCATTTTAAGGTATTGATATATTAAAAAGGATACAAAAAGTCTAAACCTTCTGCATCCTTCATAACTATCTTATTTCGCTGTAATCACAAAACTTTATATACTTGTACATCGAAAATCATGCATCAATAATCCTACCAACTCTTCCCAATCCAACCGTACATTCATCATCACGAATGATAAAAGGTTCTTCTTCTGTTATCTTAATTGGTTGAATTAATTCAATTGTTATATCCAGTGTTTCCCCTGGCATAGCCATATCTATTTCTATTGGCAATTGAATCTCTCCTGTTACATCTGTCGTTTTGAAATAAAACTGCAGACGGTCACCATCAAAGTATCCTGTGTCTCGTCCACCTTCATTGATATCTAACATGTATACTTCTGCTGTAAACTTTGTATGTATAGAGGAAGCTTGATCCATTTCAGGCTGTGAATCTGGAATATATTTATCCACCGCATCCATCAATTCCATGATCTTATCTCCCCATTCTCCATCTGGATCTTCAAGGGCTTTTAAAGCAGATCCATAGATAAACGGAATATCAGATCCAACAAATCCGCACTGATATAGCTGGTCACGAATCCCCATTTCTACCAATTCCAGCATTTCCATATCATCTACCATATCACATTTATTCATAAATACTACGATATGTTGCATTCCCATATGATGAGCAATCATAATCTGTTCTGCTGTTTGTGACATGATTCCATCTATTGCAGATACTACTAGGATAGCTCCATATTCAATGCTAGATGTCAAGCTTATATTTCTCTCTTCTTTTGTTGTAAGAGTTTTTTTGATTGCATCTGTTAAAGTCGTTTTTCCATGACCTCGATATCCAATTATTCCTATCGTGCAATGAGTTTTCTTTCCTTCAAATGTTTCTTTCCCCATATTTATATCTCCCATTATCAGTTGTTTTTATTCTTCATAAATCATGACTTTACAGTCTTTCTTATAACAAGCAACACCATATTTAATGAAATTTCGCATTCCATCTTGCTTCAGTTTAGCAATATAGTCTTTATCTTCAATCTGTTTTAAAGCCTGCTTGCACGCTGCATCCATATTTCCATCTTCGGCATACTTTAATTCAATGACGATTCCCGTTCGATTCTCCGGAGCCTCTATCAGAATATCACTGTATCCGATTCCTGATTCTGCATTTGACTTTATCAGCCAGCTTGACTTATATCCAAGAAGACCGAGTAAAATTCCGTGATAAAAATTTTCTTTCTTCTCTTTTGCGATTGCTGTATCTCTTATACTGATCGTATTCCATAGATAATCTCCAAAAAGCTGTTCAATTTTTTCTGGTTTTTTCTCTATAAACGCATTACAAAATATTTCTAGTGTTTTTCCATCATTTTTTGAAACATCACTAAACCATTCTTTGATCTTTTTTGTAAATAGATTTCTTATCTCTGTATTTGGTATCGACAAAAGATATTTACCATTTTGAGTTCGTCCCTGTTGTGTTAGATATCCTGTTGTAAAAAGCACACTCCACAAATTTTCTATACTCTTATCCAACTCATTATAGGTAAGCTCCTCTGCAATTTCCTTTTCAATACACTCTCCACTGATCAAACGCTCAATCTCATTCTTTGTCTGAATATCTGCCTTATCTATAAATCTGCGAACAATTTCATTTCCGCTAGAATTAGACCAAAAATCTTCTGGTAATGCATCGGGATCTGCACATAGACTTTTACAATAACGAATCACATCCCATGGGCAATAGATATCTGTATTTCCGAAACGATAACCATCATACCACTCCCTAATCTGAAGGTAATGATCTGATAAATTATAATCGCTAAGAATCTTTTTCACTTCTGTATCGGTAAATCCAAAACATTCATCATACTGAACATTGAGAATAGATAAAACTTCAAAATTATTAAGTCCGGTGAAAATGCTTTCTTTCGAAATTCTAAGACATCCTGTCAAAACTGCAAATTGTAGAAAATCATTTGTTTTTAGTACTTGCCCCAAAAGACCTCTCATGAGTTCAACCATTTCATCATAATAGCCTTTCTGAAAAGCTTTATCTAGCGGAACATCATATTCATCAATAAGAATAATCGTCTTCTTCCCATAATGTTTGCACAAAAGTTCTGATAATAGTCTGATACTATCTGTTATATCATCAGCTTTTCCATCTAAAAGGCTCTGAAATTGCTTAATCTCTTCTTCTATTAATTTATCACTATTTTTTAGATAATGGTGTCTTCGTGCTTCATTTTTAATAATCGTTGTAATCCGAATAATCGCTTCTTCAAAAGTTAATCCATCGATTCCCTTCAATGACAGAAAGATTACTGGATACTTACCCATATATTCATCACATAATTCTTTATTTTTAGAAATATATAGGCCTTCAAAAGGTGATTTATCCATACCAATTTCAAAAAAAGTACGTAACATACTCATATTGAGTGTCTTTCCAAAACGACATGGTCGTGTAAACAGATTTACTTTTCCCCAATTTTGTAAGAGCTGTTCAATTAATTTTGTCTTATCTATATAATAAAATCCTAGCTTGCGAATATCTTCAAAATTCTCAATTCCAACTGGCAGCTTTAATGTTTGATTCATTCGGATCCTCCTATTAATTTTGCCTTACGACCAATGTGTCTCTTTTATTATAGCTTGTTTTATATTTGCTCACAACAAAAAAGACCCAGAAAGCCTAAACTTTCTGAGTCTCATAAATATTATCCTAAATTCAATCGTAGAAGTAAGAATTACTCGATGATTGTAGCAACTCTTCCTGATCCTACTGTACGTCCACCTTCACGGATAGCGAAAGATAATCCCTGAGCCATAGCGATTGGGTGAATTAATTCGATAGTCATTTCTACGTTGTCACCAGGCATGCACATTTCTGTTCCTTCTGGTAATTCGATAACACCTGTA
>OHJZ01000788.1_pt1 | contig 15513 bp, 7 predicted proteins | sample 1568691 | NCBI WGS metagenome assembly OHJZ01 (sample SAMEA3879593, study PRJEB24766) | human gut metagenome | biome: human-associated habitat; feature: feces | place: USA | collected 1985/1987
GAAGAGTATATGCAGACCCACGAGTATCAGATGCCGGAGGCTTGAGAACCACCGCTAGAACCATATCAATCCCCCCTTTTTAACACAGAAGCCGCGCGTTGACAGGACGTGCGGCTTCTGTATTTTTGTTTGTTCGGGTACAAAGCGGGGTGCTGCCACTCAAACCAGTGCCGTCAAGCCGGTGTGGAAGAGGGTGATTTTATTTGTCGGAGAGTAAGTGCACGGTTTCTGCACGGATTTTGCACGGTTTCAAACCGTGCAGAGGGTACTTCTCGGTGCAAAATCCGACAAAGGATGCAGAAATTACCGGGTGAAGAATCACGTTGTTTTGATTAAAAAATACGATGACTCGAAACTTCCATGAATTGAGACGAACCGGCGGCTTGCTCTCTTAATCAGTGGGCCCGGGGTTCGAGTCCCTGGAGATGCACCACAAAGAGCACCAGGCAGAAATGCTTGGTGCTTTTTCTTTTGTTTTTTCAGAAAGTAAAAAGACTTCCGCCTGAGGGTCATTCTCAAAGCGGAAGTCTTTTTCTGTTTGTTGCTCCATCGTGCCGTCACCGCCCATCAGAGCCGTCATCGCACGGATCGTCAGGTTATTTCTGACGGTATCCCAAAAGCCGCTGCACGAAGGGCCGGAGCGAGTGGATGAGCTCTTCATCCGAAAGCTCTGTCTGACGTTCCGGCTTCCAGACACAGAGATGATGGAAAAATTTTCAAAAAAGTTGCAGATTGTGCAGGAAAAATTTCTTGTAGTCCGTTTTGTTAGGTGGTATCATTATAACGGTTTGCGCCGCTAACCCGGGGCAGCATCTCGCAGACAGGATGTTTTTGGCGGACGCTGTGGGGGAAAGCGCAGAACGAATGAAAACAGGCAGAAAGAACTTTTCTTTTTCATGAAACACAGGAGGTCAGGCTTTTCATGCTAGGTTTCAACAAGAAGACACAGGACGCTTCTCCGCAGGAGAATACCGGCGGAGAAAATAAGGTGCTCCACTTTATCAAGACCCACAAAAAGCGCTGCATCGCGGTGGTGGCAGCCGCAGCGGTGCTGGTGGCGGTCATCGTGCCGCGCAGGAGCCGCAGTGCGTCGGCAGACCTTGCCTACACGCAGGAGAAGCTGGGACGCCGCGACATCGTGAACGTCTACGACGGCAGCGGCACCATCAACGCCGCCGATTCCTACACCGTCAAGTCCCTCGTCACCGGCACGGTGCTCACCGCCGACTTTGAGCTGGGCGACAGCATCGAGAAGGGCGATATTCTTTACACCATCGACATTTCGGATGTGGAAAACAACCTCGCGAGCGCACAGCTCTCGGTGGAGCAGGCACAGCGCAATTACGATGACGCTGCGGATATGCAGAACGTCCGCACCAGGATCAGCGGCGAGGTCAGCTCCTTTGCGGTCGCCGCAGGCGACGCCGTGCAGGCTGGTCAGACTGTGGCCACCATCCGCGACACCTCCGTGATGCTGCTGGCCGTGGATTTCCCTGCCGCAGAGGCCCAGAGCTTTGTCGCCGGTCAGGCCGCACAGGTCATGCCGGACACCACCTTTGAGACGCTGAACGGCACCATCCGCTCCGTTTCCGGTGCAAACCCTGCCGGCGACGCCAGCCTGATGACCTGCACCGTCACCATCGCTGTTCCCAACGCGGGCAGCCTGACCACCGCACAGGCCGCTGTGGCACAGGTGAACGGCGTCAGCTCCCTCAACTCCGCACACTTTACTTACCAGCGCGAGGAGACTGTCGCGGCAGCTGCCTCCGGCACCGTGTCCGAACTCTGCGTCAAGGAGGGCAGCACCGTCCGTCAGGATGACGTCATCCTCCGCATCACCGGCAAGGATCTGGACAAGCAGACCAAAAACGCCGCTGACAGCCTGCGCTCTGCCGAGCTGCAGATGTCTTCTGCCGAGAAGACCATCAGCCACTATACCATCGACGCCCCGATCAGCGGCACCATCGTGGATAAGAAGGTCAAGGCCGGCGACAAGCTCAGCGCCAACGACACCGCTATGCAGAACCTCTGCACCATCTACGATATGAGCCATCTGGAAATGAAGCTCAATGTGGACGAGCTGAAGATCCGCTCCCTCAAGGTCGGCCAGGAGGTGGACATCACCGCCGACGCCGTCCCGGGTGAGACTTACAAGGGCGTCATCAGCAGCATCCTCGTGGCAGGCACTACCGCCAACGGCTCCACCAGCTACCCCGTCACCGTCCGCATCGACGACATGGGCGAGCTGCTGCCCGGAATGAACGCCACTGCGAAGATCACCACCGCCAGCGTCAAGAATGTTCTGGCCCTGCCCAACGCCGCCCTCGTCCGGGGCAGCTATGTGCTGGTGACCAAGGATTCGCCCAGCGCTGCCAATGCTGAGACTTCCATGACCGCTCCCGACGGCTTCGTCTACGTCAAGGTGACCACCGGCATCAGCGATGACGATTACATCGAAGTGAAGAGCGGCCTGCAGGAGGGCGATACCATCGCTTACGACAACTCCAGCGTCAGCGCGACCGACTTCTACAGCAACACGATGGCCTCCGCCGAAGGAGATGACGAATGAGCACGCTGATAGAATTTGATGGGGTCTGCAAGTATTACCAGATGGGCGACACCCTCGTAAAGGCCGCCGACCACGTCTCTTTTAAAATCAACAAGGGCGAGTTCGTGGCCATCGTCGGCCAGTCCGGTTCTGGTAAATCCACTTGTATGAACATCATCGGCTGTCTGGACGTGCCTACCGAAGGCACTTATCTGCTGGACGGCAGGGATGTCGGCAAGATGAGCCGCCGCGAGCTGGCAAGCATCCGGAACGAGAAGCTGGGCTTCATCTTCCAGCAGTACAACCTGCTGCCGAAGCTGACCCTTTTGGAGAACGTGGAAGTTCCCCTTGTGTATGCGGGCATCCCCGCCGCACAGCGCCGCGCGACGGCAAAGGCTGCCCTTGAGCGGGTGGGTCTGGGCAATAAGCTCAAAAACCTGCCCAACCAGCTTTCCGGCGGTCAGCAGCAGCGTGTGTCCATTGCCCGTGCGCTGGCCCGCGGCCCGGCGGTCATCCTGGCCGACGAGCCGACCGGTGCATTGGACTCCCACACCAGCCGCGAAGTTCTGGGAATGCTCCAGGATCTGCACAAGCAGGGCAATACCGTCGTCCTCATCACCCACGACAACTCCATTGCTGTGCAGGCCGAGCGCATCATCCGCCTCGAAGATGGCCGCGTCGTCTACGACGGCGACGCCCACGCACCCGAGGCAGTCGTTCAGCCGAACTTTATGATGGAAGAGCCGAAAGCCGGAGAGGAGGGGACGCAGGCATGATAAAGGAGACCTTCAAACAGGCCGTCCAGAACGTCTTGAGCAACAAAGTCCGCACCTTCCTCACCATGCTGGGCATCATCATCGGCGTCATGGCCGTCATCGTCATCGTCGGCCTCGGCAACGGCATGACCCACATGATGCAGGACTTCTACTCCGACATGGGCAGCGATATTCTGGGCGTCAACATCATGACCGCCAGCACCCGCACGGTGGAGGTCAGCGATGTGTATAACATCATCAACCAGAAGCCCGAGTATTATAAGGGCCTTTCGCCGATTGCCAGTGTCGACGACACGCTGCGGGTGGCGGGCGAGAAGTACCGCCGCACCTACATCAGCGGCGTCAACGAAGATTACACGACCATCAACAACTACAAGGTGGCCAAGGGCCGGGGCATCCAGTACACCGATTTGATAGACAACAAGAATATCTGTGTCATCGGCGACTATGTGGACCGCAAGATCTTCGGCGGCAACGGCCTCGGCAGCACCCTCAAGGTAGGCGCCAGCGAGTACCGCATCGTGGGCGTGCTGGAGGGCCGCTCCAGACCCGCCGCCCAGTACGAGGGCGGCAACGACGACATTGTTCTTATCCCCTATACCACCCTGATGAGCGTCAACAACACCAGCAGTGTCAGCCAGTACTATGTGGTCCTGCAGGACGCGGACCACTCGGATGAGGCACAGGAGTATATGCAAAAAAGCATCAAGAAGCTGGTCAGCAAGGACGACTATGTCTACGTCCAGAGCCTGAGTGCGGCAATGGCGCAGATGTCCTCCATGATCAACGTCATGGTGGGCGTCCTGACGGCCATTGCAGGCATCTCGCTGCTGGTCGGCGGCATCGGCATCATGAACATCATGCTGGTGTCCGTCACCGAGCGCACCCGTGAGATCGGTATCCGCAAGGCACTGGGCGCACAGGAGAGCACCATCCTGACCCAGTTCGTCGTGGAGGCCGGCGTCACGTCGGCGCTGGGCGGCTGCCTCGGCATCGTGCTGGGCTACGTCGTGTCGGCCATTATCAACCAGATCCTTCCGTATATCCTGACGGATATTACCCTGAACGTCACCCCCTCGGCGGGCGCAGCAGCCATCGCCGTGGGCATCTCCTGCGGCATCGGTGTCCTGTTCGGCTTCCTGCCGGCCCGCCGTGCCGCCAGCCTGAACCCCATCGAAGCGCTCAGATATGATTAAGGAGTTTACCATGAAAAAACGATTCCTCGCATTCCTGCTGGCTGTCTGCGTGGCTGTTTCTATGCTGGTGCTGCCCGCCTCTGCGGTCGGCTCCAACGCGGCAGTCCAGACGGCGACGGCACTGGGCGGTCTGACCGCCGAGCAGGCCGGTTCTCTGGGTGCGCCCCTCACTCGTGGGCAGGCGGCCCGCCTCCTCACCGCATTCTCTGCTTACCGCGATACCACCACGGCACAGGGCCGCACCGGCCGCCTCTACAGCGATGTAGACAGCGACTCTCCCTATGCGGTCTACATCCGCACCGCCGTCCAGAACGGCTGGATGACCGGCTACTCCGACGGCAGCTTCCGCCCGGACAACACCGTCACGCTGGAAGAAGCCTGCACCATGGCGCTGCGCCTGCTGGGCTATGATGTGGCAAAGCTGGGCGGCACCTTCCCCACAGCTCAGCTCAGCAAGGCCGGCGCGCTGGGCCTGCGCAATGAGATCAATGCCCGTCAGGGCGAGACTCTGACCCTCGAGCAGGGTACCATGCTCTTCTACAACGCCCTCACCGCTATGAACGGCAGCGGTCAGGTCTACGCCTCCACCCTGGGCTTTGCCGTGAACAATGGCCAGGTGGACATCTCTTCGGTCCTGCTGGACAACGTCAAGGGCCCCTTCGTGGCAGATGCTTCCACCGTCCTGCCCTTCGCCCCGGCGGCCATCTACCGCAACGACGAAGTCACCACCTCTGCGGCCCTCTCTCCCTATGATGTCTACTATTATAACGAGAGCGCCCGCACCGTCTGGCTCTACAACAAGCGCGCCGCAGGCCGCGTGACGGCTGTCTCGCCCTCGGCCAGCGCTCCGACCTCTGTGACCGTGGCCGGCGTCACCTACACCATCGCCTCGCCCTCTGTGGCCTACCAGCTGTCCTCCCTGTCCGGCGGCGGCGTGGGCCAGGTGGTCACTCTGCTGCTGGGCATGAACGATGCAGCTGTCTCCGTCCTCACCGGCGACGCGGCAGATGCTGTGTTCTACGGCGTGGTCCAGTCCTCATCCCGCACCCTTGTGGAGACGAACAGCGCTGAGGTGCAGCAGGCTGTCTCGGTCATGTGTACCGACGGCACCGCCCGCACCGTCAATGTGAACAATAAGCTCAATTTCCCGGCCGGCAAGCTGGTGGAGATCAGCGTGAACGGTGACGGCGAACGCGTCCAGTCCATCTCGCCCCGCTCGACCAGCGGCACCGTCAGCGCCGACGGCACCGCGCTGGGCGACACCCCGTTTGCAGACAACGTGCAGATCATTGATACGACGTCGGAGGGTGTGGCTGGGGCAGTTCGCCCCAGCCGCCTATCGGGGGTGACTCTGAGCGAAAGCGACGTCCGCTACTACACCACCAATTCCGCAGGCCAGATCGACCGGGTCATCCTCGACGATGTGACCGGTGACCTGTGGGAGTACGCTGCGCTGGATTCTGTCCGCCGCCTGACGGACGAAGCCGCCAAGAAGATCGACAAAAAGATCAGCGACAAGGCACAGGACGCCGCAAGAGAGGCCGCAGGCCTCCCCGCTGCGACCACCACCAAGGCAGCCAAGACCGATGAGGAGACCTTCCAGGATCTGAAGAACATCCTTGTTCCCAGCACCAGCGATGTGCTCTACGGCCTCATCGACGGCAGCGTCGTCAGCTCTACCTGGAACACCCTTACCGGCAAGACGGACCAGCTGTTCAGCTATGTGCTCCGCCGCACCGGCGACAGCGTGGGCGGTACGCTGGGCGACTTCCTCAACTATCTGGGCGAGGGCGCGACCTATGTCTGCTACTCCGGCGGCAAGCAGGTGGCCTACAGCACCGCCACCAAGTACCCCATTATCGCAGGCGGCATCGCCATCGGCCGTTCTGCCGACGGCAAGACCATCAACCGGATGCTCCAGCTCTCGCCGGTAGTCATCGATAAGCTGGGCGCAGCTTCGGTCATGAGCGGCGACAAGCGCTATGAGACCGCCGACGATATGCAGGTGTATCTGTGGTCGAAGGGCCAGTATTTCGCCACCTCGCTGCCCAAGATCAACACCGAGGATTATAAGCTCATCGGCTGGTACGACAACTTCGGCTGCTCCGGCGGCAGGAAGATCCGTATCCTTGTGGCCGTCAAGACGAACTGAGCCTGAAATTTTCCAATCACAGAACAGCAGCCTCGCGGCAGATGAAGCGGGGCTGCTGTTTTATTCTCCTATTTGCCACACGCCCTATTTCGTGTTACAATAAAAACTGGAAAAATTGCGGAAAAAGGAGGTGCGGCAATGATACGCATTGCTCTGGTCGAGGACGAGGCAGAGGTGCGGGCGCAGCTTCAGGGGTATGTGCAGCGGCACACCCGGCAGTACGGCACCGAATTCGCGGTGACGGAATTCGCCGACGGCATGGAGCTGCTGGATGATTACCGCCCGGTGTACGACATTCTGTTTCTGGACGTGGAGATGAAGCATCTGGACGGCATGGAGACGGCCCGGCGGGTGCGGGAGCTGGACAAGGACGTCATCATCGTTTTCATCACGAATATGGCGCAGTACGCCATCGGCGGGTACGCCGTGGGCGCACTGGACTATGTGCTCAAGCCGGTGCCTTATTTTGCGTTTTCGCAGCAGCTGCGCAAGGCCGAAGAACAGCTGCGCCGCCGCGCACGGCATTATCTGGCCCTGCCGGTGGAGGGCGGGATGCGGCGGCTGGATTCGTCCCTCATCTATTATCTGGAAAGCGAGGGACACCGCGTCCATTTTTATACCGAAGAGGGCGATTTCGTGGCGGCAGGCACCCTGAAAGCCTTTGAGGAAAAGCTGGCCGAGCGGCCCTTTGCCCGCTGCAACAGCGGCTACCTTGTCAATCTGGCACAGGTGAAGGGCGTGCAGCAGGGGATGGTGCAGGTGGGACCCTACGAATTGCAGGTCAGCCGCCCCCGGCGGAAAGCCTTCCTCGCGGCGCTGGCCGACCACATCGGGGGTGAGGGTGCATGACGGCACTGCCCAACATCCCGCGCCTGTATACGGCGCTGGCCGAGTGTCTGGCCGTGGGCATCTATGCCCTGCCGCTGGGCATCCGCTTCGGCAAAACGGCCACCATCGCTGCCAGTGCGGCATGGGTGCTGGCCCTGAGTGCTTTTTTGCAGGCCACGGGCAGCGTCCCGCTGGCGTGGTGGATCCCCTGCATGGCAGCAGCTGTGGGAATACAGTATTTATACCTCTGGGTCACCCGCACCATCTCCCTGCTGGAAGCGGGCTATGTCTGCGCCCGGGCCTTCGTTCTGGCCGAGCTGGCGGCCAGCGCCGAGTGGCAGCTGCATTGCTTCCTCTGGCCTCAGCGCAGCGGGGCCGACGGCCTGTCACTGCTGCTTCTGGTGGTGGTCTACGGCGGCGTTTTCGGCTGCATCTGGGTGCTGGAGCATAAGCACAAAAGTCCCAAGGGCCATATCGTCATCAGCGGAAAAGCGGCCCTCGTGGCCGTCGTCATGGCGGCGATGGTCTTCGCGGTGAGCAACCTGCTGTTCTTGGGCGACCGCGAGGTGGACATGAGCGTCTACTACATCCGCACGCTGGTGGACATCTGCGGCGTGCTCATCCTGACGGTCCAGCACGAGCAGCTGCGGGAGGCGGCGCTCCACAGTGAGCTTGCCGCCATGGACGAGGTGCTCCACCGCCAGTACGAGCAGTACAAGCGGAGCAAGGAGGGCATCCGGCTCATCAACAGCCGCTATCATGAGCTGAAGATCCAGATCGCGGACATCCGCGCCGAGCGCGACCGGGCTAAGCAGGACGCGGCTCTGGCCCGGATGGAGAGCGGCATCCGGCAGTATGAGGCCGAGAACAAGACCGGCAACCCGGTATTGGATACCCTATTGACCGCCAAAAGCATGGACTGCCAGCAGCGCGGCATCAACATGACCAGCGTGGCCGACGGCAGCCGGCTGGGCTTTCTGAGCACGCGGGAGCTGTGTACCATCGTGGGTGCGCCGCTGGACAACGCCATCGAGAGCGTGCTGGCCGAGCCCGACCCCGAAAAGCGTCTGCTGCGGGTGGCCATCTACAACCAGAGCGGCTGCGTGATGCTCCGCTTCGAGAACTACTGCGCCCAGCCTGTGGAGCTGGGCGCGGACGGTCTGCCCGTCCACAACGCCCACGGCGGCTACGACCTGCAGGGCGTGCAGGCGGCCGCCCAGCGCCACGACGGCACCATGACCCTTCATTGGGCCGACGGCTGGTTTACCCTGCGGATCCTGCTGCCGCTGCCGAAAAATGAATGATTTTTACGGCAGGAGAACCCTGCCGTTTTTATTTGGCAAGATGCACAATTTTTGAGGCGGGTTTTTCGGCAATAGCACCATGAATTTTTGGAGGTTTTTTGAAATTTTTGCGGATTATGCTCCCAAAATGACAATTTGCGCAGAAAATGACACGAGAGAATACTTCTATGATACAATACCGCCAGATGAACGAGCGGACGCGCTCAGGACAGAAAGCATGAACCCGGGTTATGCAGGAAAAGACAAGGAGAAAACAGTTATGACACAGAAAAAGAAAGGCGATAAGACGGTCGGCAAAATCGTCAAAACCGCTGTTTCCGGTGTATTGTGCATTGCGCTGGCGGGCGGTATCGTCGCGGCCAATGTGCTGATCCCGCCCAATGCAAGCAGTGTGCAGAGCGTTTTGGGCTTGCAGAGCAGCGGCATCGACAACAGTAAGGCAAAGACCGAAGGCATCAATATGGAATACAGCAAGCCCGGCTTTGACACAGAGGATGCGCTGGTTGAGGATGAGATCGCTCTGAATAAGAAGATCGCCGCCGAGGGTATCATTCTACTGAAGAACGATGCAGGAAAGATGCCGTACAGCACGGATACGACCTTCAGCTTTGTCAGCCATTCGGCAGTCAGCTACATTGGCGGCAATAAGGTCGATATGAAAACTGCTTTTGAAGATGCAGGCTTTGGCGTTAATGAAGCGCTCTGGAAGTTTTATTCCGAAGGCAACGGCAAGGACTACGGTCTGGGCGTTGGTTCTGTTTCCTATGGTGATGACGAGGACTTTTCCATCAACGAATGCCCCCTGTCTGTCATGAAAGCAGAGCCGGGTCTGACCGATTCCATGAAGAATACGGTTCCTGTTTTTGTGTTCAGCCGTGTGGCGGGCGAAGGCCGTGATATGCCCCGCTCCATGTACAACCACACCGATGTGGAAGAGGACAAGACCAAGACTTATCTGGAGCCGGATTCTACCGAGCTGGAGATCCTGCAGTATCTGAACGATAACTTTGATGATGTGGTGCTGCTGCTGAACTCCGGCGCAGCGGTAGATCTGAGCTGGGTCGAAAACTATCCCAATATCCACACCGTCATTTCGGCTCCTGCTATGGGTGATTATGGTCTGTGCTCTCTGGCAGAGATCTTCTCCGGCAAGGTGAATCCTTCCGGCCGCACCGTGGACACCTACGAGATGGATGCCATGAACAGCCCTGCCGCCCAGAACTTTGGCGACTTTGCCTACTATGACGAGGACGGTAACCTGACCAAGTACAACTACGTCAGCTACAAAGAGGGCATCTATGTTGGCTACCGCTACTACGAGACCCGCTACGAGGACAAGGTGCTGGGTCAGGGCAATGCCGGTGATTACAACTATGCGGATGCTGTGATGTATCCCTTTGGATACGGCCTGTCCTACACGGATTTCGAGTGGTCTGATTACGATACCAGCTGGGATGGCGATACCTGCACCGTGACCGTCAAGGTCACCAATACGGGTGATGTGGCCGGCAAGGATGTCGTACAGGTCTATGCACAGAGCCCCTATACCGATTACGACAAGGCAAACAAGGTGGAAAAGGCTGCTGTGGAGCTGGTGGGCTATGCCAAAACTGCAGAGCTGGCTCCCGGTGCAAGCGAGACGGTGAAGATCACCTTTGATCAGGAGCAGCTGAAGTCTTACGACTACGTCAATGCCAAGACCTACATTCTGGACGCAGGTGATTACTATATCACTGCGGCTAAAAACGCACACGAAGCGGTCAACAACATCCTCTCTGCCAAGGGAAAGAGCGTGGCAGACGGTATGACCGCGGATGGCGACACTGCTTTTGTTGAAATCTACACCCCGGCAAACGGCACCGTGGATACCACGACCTACAAGCTCGACACCACGACCGGTGTGGAGATCACCAATCAGCTCGACCATGCAAACGGCGGGCTGCAGTATCTCTCCCGCAGTGACTGGACTGGCACCTGGCCGACCGTTGACGGCGAGGTCAGCGACCAGATCAGCACCTGGGGCAACCCCATCAATGGTACCGATGCCAGCGGTAACGCTGCATCCTATACCTACCGCAAGACGATCCGTAAGGAAGATCTTGCAAAGCTGGATTCTTTTGATTCCCTGAACCCCACCGACTTCTCCGCCCTGACCGATGAGAGCGTTTATGGCAAGGACAACGGTCTGGGTCTGATCGATATGCGCGGTCTTGATTACGATGATGAAAAGTGGGATGAACTGCTCGACCAGCTGACCCCCAGCGATTATCAGACCCTGATCACGCAGTCCGGCTATGGCACGGCTGCCATCAAGTCGGTGGATAAGCCCTCCACGACCGATCGCGACGCTGCCACCGGCCTGATCAACTATGGCGTTGATGCAAGCGGCAACTTCTACTTCAAGGGCAACATCACGCACTGCGGCGTGATCGTTCTGGCACAGACCTACAACGATGATCTGGCCTACCACTATGGCGAAAACATCGGCGACGAATCCTATTATCTGCATATTGACGGCTGGTATGCACCTGCTGTCAATATGCACCGCACTGCATTCTCTGGCCGTAACAGCGAGTATTATTCTGAGGATCCCTTTGTTGGCGGGCACATCGCTTCTCTTGAGTGCAAGGGCGTAGCCTCCCGTGGTATGTACGTCTTTGTCAAGCACTTTGCCGTCAACGATCAGGAAAACCACCGCGGCGACCGCGAGGGACAGTTCAGCATTGCAACCTTCCTGAATGAGCAGGCTGCACGCGAGATCTATCTGAAGCCCTTTGAAATGTGCATCAAGACCGATGACGTCCAGATGAATTACGCAAAGGACAACGGCGATGGCACTTACAGCAATGCCACCAGAGAGATCCCGTCCGTGACCGGCGTTATGACTTCCTTCAACCGCATTGGCTATACATGGGCCGGCGGCGACTACAACCTTGTTACCGGTGTCCTCCGCAATGAGTGGGGCTTCCACGGCTTCATTATCACCGATAATGCAAATACCGGTGTGTTCATGGATGCAGGTCAGATGATCCGGGCTGGTGCAGACGGAAAGCTGACGAACCTGCCCACCGGCGCACGGTACACCTTTAACAAGGATGACGTTGCAGACTACCACTACGGTCGTGAAGCGATCCATAACATTCTGTACACCATTGCAAACTCCAAAACGATGAACGGCGGTATGCCGGGCAGCCGCTATCTGGCAAAGGTCGAGCCTTACCAGAAGGTCATCTACGCAGTGGATGGTGTCTGCGGCGGTCTGATCGCGGTTCTGGTCGTTCTGACGATCCTCCGCTTCCGCAAAAAGAAAGAGAACGTAAAAACCGTCTGATCAACACATAGGAACAGAAGGGGCGGCGGGCAGAACGCCCGCCCCCTTTCTTTTTGGAGCAGGAGTAGTATTTTATGAAACACGCTGATATTATCCAAACCCTGAACTTAGAGCAAAAATGCGCCCTGCTCTCAGGCGAGACCGTCTTTACCACCCGCGCTCTGCCCGGCAAGGGCATCCCGGCCATCACCCTTTCGGACGGCCCCAACGGTGTCCGCAAGCAGGCCGGTGCCGCCGACCATCTGGGCCTCAACCCCAGCGTTCCGGCAACCTGCTTTCCGACCTCTTCCGCCACTGCGTGCAGCTGGGATGAGAAGCTGGGCGAAGCCGTGGGCGAGGCACTGGGCGAGGAAGCCGCCGCACAGGAAGTGGCTGTCCTGCTCGGCCCCGGCCTGAACATCCAGCGCAGCCCCCTCTGCGGCCGCGACTTCGAGTATTTCTCGGAGGACCCCATCCTCGCGGGCAGGATGGCCGCTGCCTATGTGCGGGGCATCCAGAAAAACGGCATCTCTGCCTGCCCCAAGCACTTTGCGGTCAACAGTCAGGAGCTGCGCCGCATGGCCAGCGACTCGGTGCTCGATGAGCGCACCCTGCGGGAGCTGTATCTGACCGGCTTCGAGATCGTGGTCAAAGAGGCAAAGCCCAAGACCATCATGACCTCCTACAACCTCATCAACGGCACCTATGCCAACGAGAATGCCCACCTGCTGCAGGATATTCTGCGGAAGGACTGGGGCTTCGACGGGGCCGTCGTCACCGACTGGGGCGGCTCCAATGACCACGCCCTCGGTGTGAAGAACGGCTCCACCCTCGAAATGCCCTGTCCCGGCGGCGACTCCATCCGGGAGCTGATGAAGGCCGTACAGGACGGCAAAATTTCCGAGGCCGACGTGGACGCCCGCCTCGACGAGATGCTGGAGCTGGTGCTCTCCACCCACGCTGCGGTGGAAAAAGCGCCCCGCACCTTCGACGCGGCCGCGCACCATAAGCTTGCCCGCCGCGCGGCCGCAGAGAGCATCGTCCTGCTCAGGAACGAGGGCGGCATCCTGCCGCTCAAGCCCAGTGAGAAGCTGGCCGTCATCGGCGACTTTGCCGAGACGCCCCGCTATCAGGGCGCAGGCTCCAGCGCCGTCAACGCCCTGCAGGTGGACACCCTGCTGGACAGCATCAAGGCCGACGACAGCGGCATCACCCTCGTGGGCTATGCCTCCGGTTTCGAGCGTCAGGGTGCAGCTGGAGCCGAGAAGCTGGAAGAGGCTGTGGCCCTCGCAAAGAAGGCTGACACCGTTCTGCTCTGCCTCGGTCTCGATGAACTGCGGGAGAGCGAAGGCCTTGACCGCGCCGACATGAAGCTGGCCGAGAACCAGCAGCGGCTTCTGGCCGCTGTGGCTGCCGTCAACCCGAACGTCGTCGTTCTGCTGAGCGCCGGTGCGCCGGTAGAGACGCCGTGGGCCGGCCAGTGCAGGGCGCTGGTCTACGGCGCACTGGGCGGACAGGCAGGCGCCGGCGCAGCCGCAGACGTCCTCACCGGCAAGCTCTGCCCCTGCGGCAAGCTGTCCCAGACCTGGGCGCAGGCTCACGACGATACCCCCGCCAAGGCGAACTTCGGCGGCGAGGGCCGGAATGTGGAGTACCGAGAGGGCCTGTATGTGGGCTACCGGTACTATCAGACCGCCGGTGTGCCGGTGGCGTTCCCCTTCGGCTACGGCCTGAGCTACACCACCTTCGAGTACAGTGATTTGAAGCCAGACGAGAAGGGCGTGACCCTCACCGTCACCAACACCGGCAGCTGTGCCGGTGCCGAGATCGTCCAGCTCTACGTCGCAAAGCAGGACGCAAAAATCTTCCGTCCGGCGCAGGAGCTGAAGGGCTTTGCAAAGGTCTTCCTCGCCCCCGGCGAGAGCAGGACGGTGAGCATCGCTCTGGACGACAAGGCGTTCCGCTACTGGAACGTCAGGACTGACCGCTGGGAAGTCGAAGGCGGAAGCTATCAGCTCCGCGTGGGTGCATCCAGCGCGGACATCCGGCTGACGGCGGAAGTCTCCGTCAAGGGGACCGACGCTCCCGACCCCTACGAGGGTCTCGACCTGCTCCACTACGTCTCCGGCCAGATCACCTATGTGACCGACGCCGAGTTCGAGGCTCTGCTGGGCCACCCGATCCCGGAGGATGTCGTCCGCATCGACCGGAACATGACGCTGGGCGAGATGGACCATGGCCGCAGTCCGCTGGGCTGGGTGGCACAGAAGGTGCTGCGCTGCCATCTGGACAGCAGCTTTGCAAAAGGCACCCCCGACCTGAACACCGTGTTCCAGTATAATATGCCGCTGCGCGCGCTGGCCAAGATGACCAACGGCATGGTGAGCATGGGCATGGTGGACGGCCTCGTCTGGGAACTGAAAGGCTTCTGGCTCGTGGGCATCCTTCGGGTCATCTATGAGTTCGTCAAGAATCTCATCCTGAACAGCCAGATGGAAAACCGGCTCAAAAACAGCTGAAAGGAACAAGGCCATGAATTTCTGGAATAACTTTGCTGCAAAGCATCCGGCCGCGGCCAAATGGGTGCGGGAGGGTGGACTGTTCGTCATCGTGTCCAACCTCATCACCCTGTTCAAATACCTGCTTCTGCAGTTCCTGCCCAAGGCATTTGCAAGCCTGCCGGTGGTGGACTTCGGCTGGCCGGGCATCGACATCACCCTGTTCGGCGAGACCTTCAAGTGGAACATCCTCGGCTACGACGCCGCCCACGGCGGTCTGCCCTACTTCTGCGCCTACATGGTGGCCATGGTCATCGGCGAGTGCAAAGCCTATGTGGAAAACTTTGGCCGGGAAAAGGGAAGTATCCTGTTCACCGGGAGCACTGGCTGCGGAAAGACCTTCCTCAGCAACTGCATTGCCCGGGAGCTTTTAAGACAGTGCTATTCGGTGGTGTACCTGACGGCCACAGACATGTTCGATATCCTGTCGGAAAGCCGCTTCGGCGGCCGGGACGGGGAGGAGGTAAGGGACCGGGCGGCCTATATCCTGGACTGTGACCTTCTGATCATTGACGACCTGGGGACGGAGCTCATCAATACCTTTACGGCCTCCCAGCTCTTTTACTGCATCAACGAGCGGCTTACAAAAAAGCTGGGCACCATTATCTCCACCAACCTGGCCTTAAGCCGGATGCAGGACGAATTTACGGAACGGGTCACCTCACGGATCATGAGCCAGTACAAGGTCCTGCCCCTTCTGGGCGAGGATCTCAGGCTTCTGCGGCGCGGTTATGGGAAACAAGGTTGACGAAACGGCGGATTTTGTTATAAAATGTAGTTCAGCGCAGAAAAATGGAGGAAAAATATGCTTTACGAAGAAAAACAGATAGAGACGATCCCG
>OHJZ01000793.1_pt1 | contig 15447 bp, 10 predicted proteins | sample 1568691 | NCBI WGS metagenome assembly OHJZ01 (sample SAMEA3879593, study PRJEB24766) | human gut metagenome | biome: human-associated habitat; feature: feces | place: USA | collected 1985/1987
CTCCGCCGCTTCACGCTCTGCGCCGCCGCGCTGCTTCTGGCCGCCTGCGGCGCCCGTCCGGGGACCTCGCTCGAGGAGTTCCGCACGACCGTCTACCGCCCCGCCTACGCCGCAGGATTCGAAATCGTCGGGGCCGAGGGCCTGCAAAGCACGATCCTACGGACCCGGACCCCGTGGCAGGGGGCCGCCGAAGGGACCGCCACGGCGCTCTTCATCGCCCGCAACGGCGAACAGGCTCCGGCGGATTTTCCGGGACAGGTACTCGACGGCGACGCCCGGCACATCGTCTGCATGTCCTCGACCTACATCGCCATGCTCGACGCCCTGGGCGAACCGCAGCGGGTAGTCGGCGTATCGGGCATCGACTACATCAGCAACCCCTACGTCGCCTCGCACAAGGAGCAGATCGGCGACGTGGGCTACGACGGCAACATGAACTACGAGCGGCTGCTTTCGCTCTCCCCGGACATCGTGCTGCTGTTCGGCGTCAGCGGCGCCAGCGCCATGGAACCCAAGCTCCGCGAACTGGGTATTCCCTACGCCTATATGGGCGAGTACCTCGAACAGTCGCCGCTGGGCAAGGCCGAATGGCTCGTGGCCGTAGCGGAAATCGCCGGAATGCGCGAACGGGGCGAAGAGGTGTTCCGCGAAATACCCCTCCGTTACGACAGCCTGAAAACCCTCGCGGCGAAAGCCGAACAAAAACCCGTCGTCATGCTGAACACTCCCTACGGCGACTCCTGGCTGATGGCTCCGCCTTCGAGCTACGTCGCCCGGCTGATCGCCGACGCAGGCGGACAATACGTCTATACCCAGGACACGGGCAATCAGTCGCGCCCCATCGACACGGAGGAGGCATACCGGCTGGCCGAAATGTCCGACTGCTGGATCAACGTCGGCTCCGCCGCATCGCTCAGGGAGCTGGCGGAGATCGTCCCCAAATTCATGGATACGCGCCCCGTACGGGAAGGAAGGGTCTATAACAACAACCGGCGCACCAACCCCTCGGGCGGCAACGACTACTGGGAATCGGGCGTCATACACCCGGACCTGATTCTGCAAGATCTGATCCGTATCTTCCACCCGGAATTGACGGACGCCGAACCGACCTATTACCGAAAACTGAACTAAACCGATGCAACGGCGGCAGCGCATCCTCTTTCTCCTGTTCGGAGTTCTGGCGGCGGTACTTTTCGTCGTCGATCTCTCGGTCGGAGCCGTACCCATCCCGATCCGCGAAGTCCTCGCCGCACTGACGGGCAGCGGAAACGACCCCGTAACGGCAAAGATCGTAGTGAACATCCGCCTGCTGAAAGCCGTAGTCGCTCTACTGGCCGGCGCCGCTCTCGCCGTGAGCGGTCTGCAAATGCAGACCCTCTTCCGCAATCCGCTGGCAGGGCCATACGTGCTGGGCATCAGCTCCGGCGCGAGCCTCGGCGTAGCGATCTTCCTGCTGGGCGCCCCGCTTCTGGGCCTCACGGGACACCCGCTAATCTCCACCCTCGGCATTGCGGGCGCCGCCTGGATCGGCTCGGCGCTGATCCTGATGCTGATCGCTGCGGTCAGCCGCCGCATCAAAGACATCATGGTCATTCTCATCCTGGGCATGATGTTTTCGTCGGGTGTCGGAGCCGTCGTGCAGATCCTGCAATACCTGAGCAACGAAGCCGCTCTCAAATCTTTCGTCGTCTGGACGATGGGATCGCTGGGCGACGTCACGGGCAGCCAGCTCGCCCTGCTGCTTCCCGTCGTCTCGGCGGGCCTCGTACTCGCCGTCGCCGTCATCAAACCGCTCAACCTGCTGCTGCTGGGCGAAAACTATGCCCGCACGATGGGGCTCAACGTGCAACGCACCCGTACGCTGCTGTTCCTCTCCACCGTACTGCTGGCCGGTACCGTCACCGCCTTCTGCGGCCCCGTGGGCTTCATCGGGCTGGCCGTCCCGCACCTGGCACGCATGCTCTTCGCCAGCGCCGACCACCGCATCCTCATGCCGGGGTCGATGCTCGCGGGCGCCGCCCTGCTGCTGGTCTGCGACCTCATTTCGAAAACCCTGGCGCTGCCGATCAACACCGTCACGGCCCTGATGGGCATCCCGGTGGTCATCATCGTCGTCGTCCGCAACCGCAACCTCTTCTAAAATGACAGCCGACCCCCTCCATACCCCCCGACCGCACGCCGGCCCCGCACCCGGGGCACCGGGCATCTCGCTGCACGGCCTCACCCTCGCCTACGGCCGCCGCGTCCTGCTGCGCGACGCCGACGCCGTGCTTCCGCAAGGGTCGATCACGGCGCTCATAGGCCGCAACGGGACGGGCAAAAGCACCCTGCTGCGGGCGATCGCCGGGCTGGGCACGGCCGCCGGCGAGATCCGGCTCTGCGGCAAGCCCCTCGCCGCGCTCACCGCGCTGCAACGCGCCTCCACCGTCAGCTTCGTCACCACCGACAAGATACGCATCGCCAACCTGGCCTGCGAGGATGTCGTCGCCCTGGGCCGCGCGCCCTACACCAACTGGATCGGGCACATGCAGCAGGCCGACCGCGACATCGTGTCACGCTCGCTCTCGCTGGTGGGCATGTCGTCGTTCGCCCGCAAGACCATGGACCGCATGTCCGACGGCGAATGCCAGCGCATCCTGATCGCACGCGCTCTGGCGCAGGACACCCCCGTGATCCTGCTCGACGAGCCCACGGCCTTCCTCGACCTTCCCAACCGCTACGAACTGGCGTCGCTGCTGCGCCGCCTGGCACACGAAGAGGGCAAATGCATCTTCTTCTCGACGCACGACCTCGACGTGGCGCTCGGGCTCTGCGACGCCACAGCGCTCATCGACACCCCCGCACTGCACTGCATGTCGGCGGCCGACATGGCGGCGAGCGGCCATATCGAACGGCTTTTCGCCGGCGCGGGCATCTCGTTCGACCCTGCGACGCTGACCATCCGGCTCGCAAAAAAATAGAATATCCAATATTTTTCCGCCAATTTTTTGTTAAACTCACTTTTTTATTTACCTTTGCACCGCTAAAGTCACCCTTTCGGGGGTCTGCGATAGTGGTATTGGCCCATTCGTCTATCGGTTAGGACGCAAGATTTTCATTCTTGAAAGAGGAGTTCGACTCTCCTATGGGCTACGAACGAGGAGGGCTGCGGAGCGGCACGGAACCGGGGGGGGGCTCCCGACCGGCAACCGGGACAGCAAAAACGGCAGGCCTCTACGGGTGAATACTTTTCAAGGAGCGGGCTTCAGGCCTATCCGCACACAGCCACGGCTGGAACCGATTTAGCAACTGAAAAAGTAAAAAATAAAAAACACAGAATTATGGCAAACCATAAGTCATCGAAAAAACGCATTCGCCAGACCGCGGCCAAGCGTGCCCACAACCGTCTGTACCACAAGACAGCACGTAATGCCGTGAAAGCACTGCGCAACACCTCGGAGAAGAGTGCCGCCGAAGCCCTGCTCCCCAAGGTAACCACCATGCTGGACAAGCTCGCCAAGCACAATATCGTGCACAAGAACAAGGCCGCAAACCTGAAGAGCGCCCTCCAGCTGCACGTGAACGCACTTTAATCCGGCCGGATGCAAAGCCAGAAGCTGCCCCTGTGGCAGCTTTTTTTATTCTCCTGCACAAAGCAACGGTATCTGCCACCGTCCCGCCAGCCCGGGCACAGCGCACACATACGCTCCGGCATACACGGCACACTCCGCTCCCGTCACACGGCGCTCGTCCCCGGGAACAGCGCCCACGCCGGCCCGCACGGCACGGCATACAGACAATCCTCCCGGCATTCCCGCACAAGGCTCAAGACACAAGGCACACGCTACGCACGCCGCACCTGGTTCCCGAATACGCCTTGTACGACAAAGCCGCCCGCATCGCTGCGGACGGCTTCCGTTTTTCCCCGCCGGGCATCCCCGCGCGGCACTACCCTTCCCGGGGATCCCCTGATCCTCCGACGGCCTCACTCCCGCCCGGAAAACCCGGATCCGTCCCCGGAATCACTCCTTTTCGGGAAAGCCCTGCGCCTTGAGGCGGATATCCGCGCCGTCGGGCGTCACCAGGTATGCCCCCGTCGACTCGGGCGTTATGTGGCCGATGACATCGACGCACCCCATGCGCATCACCTGCTCCTGCAAGGCCAGCGGCACCGTGAACAGCAATTCGTGGTCTTCACCGCCGTTGAGCGCCGCCACGACCGGGTCGGCATTCAGTTCCTCCGCCAAGGCATAGGTCTGCCTTGCGATAGGAATCCGGTCGAGGTATATGCGGGCCCCGCATTTCGACGCCTTGCAAATCTGCATCAGGTCGCTGGAAAGCCCGTCCGAAAGGTCGATCATCGACGTCGGTACGATGCCCTCCTCGGCCAATGCCTCCACAATGTCCTTGCGCAGGCGCGGCTTGAGATACTTCTCCAGCAGGTATTCGTACCCTGCGAACTTCGGTTCGGGGTCTTTCACGTCGGCAAGCACCCGCTTCTCACGCTCCAGCAGCCGCAGCCCCATGTACGCCGCACCGAGGTTGCCCGAAATACAGATCAGGTCGTTCTGCTGTGCGCCGCCGCGCGACACGACCTTCTCCTTCGGGGCATGTCCCAGCGCCGTGAGGCCCAGCACCAGTCCGGTCATCGAAGCCTTCGTATCGCCCCCCACGAGGTCGATCCCCTGCTCCCTGCATGCGAAGGCAATTCCCTCGTACAGCTCCTGCAACGCCTCCACCGACAGCTTGGACGACACACCGAGCGACACCATCAGTTGCGAGGGCAGTGCGTTCATCGCCAGGATATCGCTTGCGGCCACCGTCACGGCCTTGTATCCCAGGTGCCGGAGGGGGAAATAGGTCAGGTCGAAGTCTATGCCCTCCAGCAGTGCGTCCGTCGAACAGAGCACCGCCTCGCCGGACGGCGGCATGACGACCGCCGCATCGTCGCCCGCGGCGCGGAGCGTCGAAGCGTCCGCCGGGTCAAACCCTTTGGTCAACAGGTCTATCAGGCCGAATTCACCCAGCTCGGCTATTTCGGTGCGTCGTTTCTTTTCCATATTATAAATTTTTTTACAAAATTACGGATTCTTTACTCTTTCCCAAAAATTTAGCGTATTTTTGTCCGGTAAATCCCAAATTCGGCTTCTACATATGATAAACATCGTCTTATTCGGTGCGCCGGGCTGCGGCAAAGGCACGCAGGCACAACGGCTCAAAGCACACTACGGCATCGAGCATGTCTCGACGGGCGAGGTTATCCGCGACGAGATCCGCCGCGGCACGGAACTCGGACGCAGCATGGAATCCTACATCAAGGCAGGTAAACTGGCCCCCGACGAAATCGTCATCGGCATGGTCGCCAACTATGTCGCCCAGCACAAACATGCCAAGGGCTGTATCTTCGACGGCTTCCCCCGCACCACGGTACAGGCCGAGGAGTTCGACAAGCTCCTCGCCCGGCACGGGCTGAAGGTCGACATCATGGTCGACATCCACGTCCCCGAAGAGGAGCTCGTCCAGCGCATCCTGCTCCGCGGCAAGGATTCGGGACGCGCCGACGACGCCTCCGAGGAGGTGATCCGCGGCCGCCTCGACGTCTACCGCCAGCAGACCGCCGTCGTCTCGGACTACTACGCCGCCCGGGGCAAATACGCCTCGGTCAACGGCACGGGTTCGATGGAGGAGGTCTTCTCGCGCATCACCGACGTGATCGACCAGTTGCAATAGGCCGCCGCCGGCCGACCGCCGAAACCCGGGGCAAATCCTGTTCCGGGCTCTATTTCCATCCCCTTTTCCGCAGCAGGGCGAGGGCCGGCACCGCCCGTTTCCGGCTCCGGAGGCAGACACGCCCCGGCACTTTCCCCGCCTTTGCGGCCGCTGTCCGTACACCCGGGACTGACCCCGGCGGCGGAATCGGCTCAAAGATACGGCGATAAAACCGAAAAAAAGGTGCGCGGCTTTGCTATTTTACAAATAATCCGTATATTTGCAACCCCATTGAGGGACAATTAACTAATTTTAAAACGTATTATGAACAATTACGAAACCGTTTTCATTGTCACGCCGGTTCTGTCCGATGCACAGGTGCAGGAGGTCGCTGACAAATTCCAGGGTGTCATCACCGAGAACGGCGGTCAGATTGTGAACAAGGAGTCGTGGGGCCTTCGCAAGCTCGCCTACCCTATTCAGAAGAAGACCACCGGTTTTTACTTCCTGGTCGAGTTCACGGGCGAAGGCTCGCTCATAGGCACGCTCGAAACGCAGTACCGCCGCGACGAGCGCATCATCCGTTTCCTTACTTTCAAGCAGGACAAGTTCGCCGTGGAATACTCGGAGAAGCGTCGTGCAAAACTTTCTAACAAACAGGAGGAGTAAACCATGGCACAGGAGAACAAAGCACAGTCTGAAATCCGCTACCTCAACCCGGTATCGGTCGACGTCAAGAAAAAGAAATACTGCCGTTTCAAGAAGCTCGGCATCAAATACGTGGATTACAAGGACGGGGAGTTCCTCAAGAAATTCCTCAACGAGCAGGGTAAGATCCTTCCCCGCCGCCTGACGGGTACTTCGCAGAAGTTCCAGAAGAAGGTGGCCCAGGCCGTGAAGCGTGCGCGTCACCTCGCCATCCTGCCCTTCGTAACCGATTGCATGAAATAATTAAAGGAGGAAGAGACAATGGAAGTTATTCTGATCAAAGATATGGAAAACCTGGGCTACGCCAACGACATCGTGACCGTAAAGCCCGGTTATGCGAACAACTACCTGATTCCCCAGGGTTACGCAAAGGCTGCCACCGCATCCGCCAAGAAGGTGCTCGCCGAGAACCTCCGCCAGCGCGCCCACAAGGACGCCAAGATCCTTGCCGACGCACAGGCACTCGCCGAGACCATCGCCAACCTGCCGCTCACGCTGGCCGTGAAGGCCGAGGAGGGCAAGCTCTTCGGTACGGTTACCGCCACCGACCTGGCCGAGGCCCTGGCTGCCAAAGGCATCGAACTCGACCGCAAGCTGATCGCCGTAGAGGGCATCAAGACCGTCGGCGAATACGAAGCAACCGCCAAACTCCACAAGGAGGTCAAGGCTGTCATCAAATTCTCGGTTACCGCCGCAGAATAATGCGCAAACCGGGGGGGGGCAGGTTCGCGACTGCACCCCATCCAATGAAAAAAGGAGAACCTTTGGTTCTCCTTTTTTATTTCCCTACAAGAACCGCCCGGCATCGTCATTCCGTCTTTCCAAAACCTAACCCGACCCAAACCTCAACACAGCATCTGCCCCATTGTTACACAACTTTATGAAACCGCGAATAAAACACTTTATCATGGAATTATACCAACATTCTGGCAAGTTGCAACCTGCAACTACGCCATGCGTTCAGTAAATATTCCTGCCAAAATAATAAACATTCGCGCCAGTAAGCCAGATTTACACCCCGGCGTACATTTTACAGAGATTTTTTTGCTAATTATGTATTCCAAACAGTTTCCATAAATCTTGTCAAAATGGGTAAAAATACAACCAGAATCTTACTGACACTGGCCATCTTGTGCGGCATTTCAGCCTTGCAGGCCCAGGTTCCAGCAGTTCCGCCGCGCACCGAGCTTGACAGTCCGTTCGGAAAGGCCGATACGAAGAAATTTCTTACCCCGCCCAAAGTCTACCACCCGGAGACATGGTTCCATTATATAGGTGGCAATGTCTCCAAAGAGGGCATTACAGCCGACCTCGAAGCTATTGCCGCCGCCGGAATAACAGGCATCCAACTTTTCCACGGTCAGTTCGGCGGCCCGTGGCCCGGCGTCGAGCCCCAAATCGCCTGTCTGAGCGAATCGTGGGACGACGCAGTCCACCACACGGCTAAGGAATGCCAGCGGCTCGGACTGCGGTTCACGATGCTGGTCTGCCCAGGCTGGGCACTGGCAGGTGGCCCTTGGATCGAACCCGCCAATGCCATGCGCCACCTGACGTGGAGCCGCACCGACATTACGGGCGGGAAACCCGTCGTCTGGAAACTGCCTCGGCCGCAACCGAGCGAAGAGGAGTGGAGGGACTACCGCGATGTGGCTGTCCTCGCATTCCCCACGCCGCAGGACGACACTGGCTCACCCCTTATGCCCGCCTCCGTACGCAGCAACCGCAACGACCTCCCATGGAAAGAACTCATCACTGGCACCCCTGGAGCAGTCGTCCACCTAGCCCCGGCACGCGAGGGGCAACCTAACTGGGTTGAAGTTACTTTCCCCGAAGCTACAAAGTTGCGCACGATTGAATTTTCGAGCATCAATGGGTTCAATACCATCATGTGCTACGAACCAGGCATTTCGGTGAATATCGAAGCCGTTATGCCTGATGGTTCTACCCGTAAAATACGCTCCCTGCAAATCCCCCAAAGTAACTGGCAGGATGAATCTCCCATCAGCCTAGCCTGCTCCGACATCGATGGGGTCAACACCTACCGCATCTCCATCAATAATCGTCACACCATGGGGATCGGACGCCTACGCCTTTCTTCCGCTGCGGTCAAAGACAATTGGGAGGCCGAAGCAGGCTGGACTCTGCGCAGCCTAATCAGAGGACAGCATCCCGAGCAGGCGAAAGAAGCCTTTATAGACCCCGCCCGAATCATTGACCTCTCGGATGCCATGGATACAAAAGGCAATCTATCGTGGAATGCACCAGAGGGTAACTGGACGATACTTCGCATCGGACACGTGAATACGGGTATGAAAAACGGGCCAGCACCAGCCGAAGGTACCGGCTGGGAGTGCGACAAATTCTCCAGTGAAGGTGCCGACGCCCAATTCGCAGGCTATATTGGGAGACTCATCGGCCCAAACGGCCCCTTATATGGAGGTATGCTCGACGGCATGCTCATGGATAGTTGGGAGTGCAAAACCCAAACATGGACGGCCAACATGGAACAGGAGTTCGAGCAATTGGCAGGCTACCCTCTCCGACAATGGCTCCCGGCAATCTTCGGGTATGTTGTGAAGGATCACGAAACCACGACACGCTTTCTACGGGACTGGCGCGCAACTATTAGCAGCCTGGCCACCGAAAAATTCTTTGGCGGAATGGCGCATAACGCTCACGCCAATGGGCTTACGTTGGCTTTCGAGACCGCCTTTGGTGATATCCTTCCGGGCGATATTCTCGAATACTATAAATATGCAGATGTCCCCATGTGTGAATTCTGGCGCCATCCGTCGGACACGTTCGTCGGCTCAATCAATTTCAAACCTATTAAACCTACTGCATCGGCCGCCCGCCTCTATGGCAAACCACGCGTAGCTGCAGAGTCATTCACATCATTCCAGCTGACGTGGGACGAACACCTGAGCCGTATGCGTGAAGTTGCCAACCAGAATGCCATAGAGGGCGTGACCCACAATGTGCTACATACCTACACGCACAACCCACGCACCGACTTCCTTCCGCCGGGCACCTCATTCGGCTCCAATATCGGCACACCGTTCCTGCGCGGGCAGACATGGTGGAAGCACATGCCTGAATTCACCACCTACCTAGCTCGCTGCAGCTACCTGCTGGAGCGCGGAAAACCTGTCTCTGACGTACTGTGGTACTTGGGCGACGAATTCGACCACAAACCCGACCAACGTTTTCCTTTCCCAGAAGGCTTCAAATACGACTACTGTAACCACGACATCCTACTCAACCGACTCTCCGTACGTGACGGAATGATCGTGACACCAGAGGGCATCACATACCGACTGCTTTGGCTACCTGACATCCCGCGACTGATGCCCGAGACACTCGAAAAACTTTACGATCTGGTTCGGCAGGGTGCCGTCATCGTCGGGAACGCCCCTACAGGCCTAGCAACCCTGAACGAATCAGGCAATGCACAGAAACGCTTTGACAAAGCTGTAAAGAATATCTGGGGCAAAGCCTCACCCGGTATCCGCAAGGTCGGTAAAGGAACGGTTATCTCCGGTACTCCGCTTAGCGAAGCACTGGAAACACTCGGACTGCAACCCGACGTAACAGGCATGGGTGCACGATGGTTACACCGCCACATCGAAGGAGCTGACTGGTATTATATCTGTGCACCGACGGGCACCGGATTCTCGGGTACGCTCGATTTTCGCAACACCGGACAGGCCGAAATCTGGGATCCAGTAACCGGCAGTGTCACCCCAGCCGTCGCTATCCACAATGGGGAGCGCACAGAAGTAACGCTTAGGCTGCCACAAGCAGGCTCTTGCTTTGTGGTCTTCCGCAAGGACTCCGACATAACAGTCCCCTCGGCGACAGCCTGCAAACCGACACAATCACTTCTGCTCAACACTCCTTGGACGATAAATTTCCCCGAAGGGTGGGGTATACCCGAAACACTGGTAGTGAATGAGTTAAAGCCGTGGAAAGAGCTCGCTGCAAACGATGAGGGTAAGGCATTCTCTGGCACAGCTACTTACACGACCACATTCGACATTGGCACGAAACAGGCGGGCTGCAAATACCACCTCGACCTAGGACGCGTAGACATGATCGCAGCAGTGTCCGTCAACGGCCGGAAATTACGCACCTTGTGGACAGCCCCCTATGAGTTGGACATTACGGAAGCCGTCAACGAGGGCTGCAACGAACTGAAGGTGGAGGTTACAGGCACCTGGTACAACCGCTTGGTGTATGACGCCGGGCAATCGGAGGAAAGGCGCCTGACGTGGACGATCAGTGGGCCTCCGGCGAATGCGACGTTACAGGAAACCGGGCTAATGGGGCCCGTCATGCTTTCGATCTGCGAATAGGCTGCTTGGAAACACTGTAACGGCAAAGCCGTCCCCTCTAGGCCTTCCTGCACTCCCGGATATTCCGCAAAGCCGCCACTGCGATCACATACCCCTTTCATCCGCTTCATAAAGAGCGTCCTTGATCACAGGACGCTCTTTATCCTGTTACGGAAAGAGGCCCCTTGGAATCCACAGAACCGATTTTGAAACAACTGAAATATTTATTATTTTAGTTCTGACATTTGCGCACCCCTCTTAAAATCTACCTCATACGATGAAAAAGGTTTACACAACACTTCGATTTATCATTTTTGCACTGCCATCACTTGTATCATTCAGTCTTTCCCATGCCTATACTTTACGCCAGATATTCGACAAGGACAAATTATCAAATAGTTGTGTGGTCAGCCTTTGCCAGGATAGGAGTGGATTATTATGGATCGGAACGATAGACGGGATCAATTCCTACAATGGACGAGAGGTGCGTCCATTCCTTTACGACCGGGACAAGAAAGAACTTTCGGGAAGTGTGGTGGAACAGCTCATCGAAACCCAAGATGGCCAACTGTGGGCTGCTACGCTCTATGGACTTGACCGATACGACAAATACCGGAACCGATTGATTACCTATAAGAATTTCAGTAAAAACCTCTGCTTGGACAAGGATTCCCGGAATACGTTATTCGTCATACCGACGGATCACCGGCTGTTCTATTTCCTTTCCGAGGACGATGTGTGCCACGAAATGAAAGATGTCGGGTTGGCAGCCGACTCAATCGTAAACATGGTCATCACACCAAACGATGAAATGACACTCTTTCATAAAAACGGTGACATCGCAGGATACCGCATTTCGTACGAGAAAAACGTTCCACGCGTGAATCTCTCCTATCGCTACAAACACACGGCCGAGATCGAAATCTGCAAAACCGATGGTGACGACATTTTCTTCGTTGATGCTAACCTCACCCTCTTCCAATTCGATTACCGCAGCAAAAATGCTGAGCAGATCACCTCGCTGACACAGTTTGCAAAACATGGCTCCGTGCAAGCCGTCGTCCGGTTTGCCGGTGATTATTTCATCGGGTTCAAAACGGGGGGCATTTGGACGCTCAACATTTCTTCCGGGGTAGAACGCTGGGAAGAAATCCCAATAAACTGCGGAGTCTGCACCCTTATGAAAGACAGGTATCAGGATATCATCTGGATCGCGTCCGACGGCAAGGGAGTCTACGCTTATTCCGACGACGAATACTCGATCTCATCCACTTTCTCATCCGACATCAGCAAATTGCTAGGCCGTCCCGTGCGGTGCATGCAACTGGAAAAAGGCGACCTGTGGATCGGGTACAAAGGCGATGGGATCGTCAAGATAGACGATTATACACCCCTCACCGATCTGCGCCATGCGCACTTCACGCACTTCACGGCTTCTGACAGCCGCCTCACCGACAACCGAGTATTTGCCTTCGAACCGGGCGACAATGACATCCTTTGGATTGGCCATCATGAAGGGCTGAACTATTACTCCTATCGCACCCGCACTATCGAACGTCTCCCGTTCATGTGCAACGGGGAACCAATCCGGTTCGTGCATGACATCTACCAACAAGATAACTACCTGTGGATCGCCAGCGTCATCATGGGGGTCTACAAGGCGAAAATCAGTTGGCGCGACGGCTTACCAACACTCACAGTCGTGAAGCACTTCGTCCTGGACGGCGGTGACATCTACTCCAACCTCTGCTTTTCGCTCTATCCGGATGGAGACTACCTCTTCGTCGCAAACCGGGGAAAAGGAGTCATGAAGATAGACACGCGTGACGACTCATACTCGATGCTACGCTTCGACTCCAGAATACCCAACGAAACCGTGAACGACATCTTCTGCATTTCCAAAGATGACGACGGGAACTACCTGTTCGGCACCGGATTAGGACTGGTCATCTATCATCCCGACGGAGAGTACGAACTGCTAAACCGCACCAACGGGTTCCCCGAGAACATGATCCGAGGCATTATAAAGACAGGTAAAAACCGCTTCTGGCTGGCAACCAACCACGGGCTTATCAATTTCGACTCTCGCACCCGCCTCGCCTTCACGTTCGGAGTACAGTCCGGACTGAATATTTCGGAGTTCAGCGACGCAGCCCAATACCGTACCGAAGATGGCGAATACGTCATGTTCGGAGGTGTAAACGGATTCATAACCATCCGAGAAAACGCCAAGAGCAAACCAAGCATCCACATGCCCGACATCCAGTTTGACAGGCTCTCAGTCCTCGGCGTGGACTATGCCCCCGAAGAGTTTTTTGGTGGGGGGGGGAATTTCGCACTTCGGGATTGCTGGAGCTGAACCACGACCAGAATGTTTTCTCGATCTCGTTCAGGGCGATCGACTATCTTAACGGCAATAACCAGCAATATTACTATAAATTAGAAGGAGGCAACGACCAGTGGATCAACAACGGGAGTTCGAATACGGTTTCGTTCGCCAACATCAGTCCCGGTACCTATACACTGCTAGTCAAATACTACAATTGTGCCACAAACCGCGAGAGCCGCACGGCAACTCTACAAATAAGGATCAGACCGCCATGGTATTTCTCGAACGGAGCCAAAAGCCTATATTTCATCTTCATTCTGAGCTGTATCGGACTTTTCATTCACTATTTGATGAAGCGAAGCCAGCGACATCACGATGCAATCATGCAGCAACTGGAACAGCAGCACAAGGAGGAAGTCTACGAATCTAAACTCAATTTCTTCACCAATATCGCGCATGAATTCTGTACGCCGCTCTCACTGATATATGCCCCCGTCAATCGGATACTCAGGATAAAGCATCTCGACCAGCCGACCCTACGCTACGCTGGACTGATAAAAAACAATGCCGAACGCCTGAACTCACTCATTACGGATTTGCTCGAATTCCGGCGGGTAGAAACGGGACACAAGACGCCGAAAATCACCGCTGTCGACATCTCTGGAATTGCCCAAAGCATCCTCGAAGCATTCTCGGAAATGGCAGTAGGCCTTAATATCAGGCTCGAAGCAAATATTCCAGCAAAGGTATGCCGGAACTCGGACAGCAGTTTCATCGTCACGATCCTGAACAACTCCCTGGCCGTCGCCATAAAATATACCGAACACGGCGGCATCGTAAAACTCTGCATCGACACGACGAACGAACTGCTGAACATCACAATCTCCTATACCGGCAGGAAAATCAGCGAAGGCAACCTGCCCCACTTGCCGGATCGCTACCGCATGCTCGACAACCTCGAGCATAATCCTGACGCGGAGTTGAATTCGAGAGATCAGCTCGCACTTGCCATATCGTATAGCCTGATTCATATCCTCGGAGGGGATGTGCAGATAGACACTTCCGACAAATGGACACATTTCCGTGTTACCCTGCCTGCATCGGAGGCGACAGCAAATTCCACCCCCGCCAATCACAGTGAGAAGGAACAACTCATACCAAAAGCCGATACACAGGCAACTCCCATCCGTCTTCCGAGCACTCCCTTCGACGACTCAAAGCTCACCATGGTGGTCATCGACAATGAACACGAGCTCCTGTGGTTCATGACCGATCTTTTTTCCGACAAATTCAACGTCATATGCTTCGATTGTATCCCAGAAACCGACTCGGTATTCTGCGATAACATTCCAGACATTATCCTATGCAACTACATGATGTCAAATTTCAACACACTGGATTTCACTAGGCGCATCAAGTCGAATCCTGATCGGTCGCACATCCCATTGATCATGATTTCCGCTAAACACGAGATCGAAGATCAGATAGCAGCCCTCAATGCAGGCGCCGAACTATACGTCACCATGCCCTTCAACGTCGATTTTCTCCGCACTTCGGTCGAAAAGCTACTCAAACGTAAAGAAGCACTCAAAGCGTATTTCGCCTCCAAGATCAGTGCCTTCGAACTTGTAGACGGCAAGCTGATCCACAAGTCACACCGTAAACTGTACAAAGAAATCGTCGACATTATCAACAAGAATATCGAAAACGACAAACTGTCGGCTGAATTCATTGCCACCCAGATGAACATGGGCGTGCGCAAACTCTACCGACAGGTCGAAGAGATCAAGGGTATCGGCATCAGCAGCCTGATCCGCGAATGCCGGCTTGTGGTGGCGTGCGATCTATTGATCAAATCGCGGCTCACGATCGACGAGGTCGTCTTTAAATCCGGCTTCTCCAACCGGGTCAGTTTCTACAAGGCATTCGCAAAAAAGTACAACTGCACTCCCAAGGAATACCGCGACCGGAACAGCATTGGATGACATACTACAACACTCCCTGCATGAAAAAAAGTCTCGTTCGATATAAAGCTCTTCATGTGGCAGCCTTCCGAACATGCCTCATTTCACGGAAATAACATCAACACAGATTCCAAGCACGACTTCACCTTGTAAACAATTGTGTCAAAGTAGTAAACATCAGTGCATTCTCCGATCCTTTTTACCGACAGTAATAATTATTGAATTTTACTCTGCATATATTTGACAAAGCAATTCCTTGGCTCTGAAACAGAATTCTGCCCCTTCCCAACCGACTACCGAAAATCTTAAACCTATATGATGAAAAAAATTCTTCCCGTTGTATTATTACTGTTCATATGTATAGACGCCTTTTCACAGGATAGAGTTCGGGCCTATTTAGTCTCGAACGCCCATTTTGATTCCC
>OHJZ01000798.1_pt1 | contig 15416 bp, 8 predicted proteins | sample 1568691 | NCBI WGS metagenome assembly OHJZ01 (sample SAMEA3879593, study PRJEB24766) | human gut metagenome | biome: human-associated habitat; feature: feces | place: USA | collected 1985/1987
GCTAAAAACGGATTTATATCCATTTCTTTGATTTCTGTAGCGAAACGTAGCAAGGTGGACAAACGAACAATAATTTCAGCAAACTTATCTTCGTTGACTCCTTTTTGTCCCCGTGTTCCCTGAATGATTTTATAGGCACGCAGCGAATGAATCATTGAGTAGGCTTCTTCGTAAGAGAGCGGGGCCAGACCGGAAGACACATCTTTCAGCACCTCCACAAAAATACCTCCCAAACCGCAAAGTACCACATGACCGAACTTCTCTTCATACTTTGCACCGATAAACAGTTCCGTACCTTTCAGCATCGGCTGTACCATAATTGCCCTTGCATCAGGAATCTGCATCATACGATCGAATTCCAGTGCCAGATGTTGCTCGCTTTTGATGTTCAGAACTACACCACCGACATCCGATTTATGCACAGGACCAACGACTTTGGCAACTACCGGGAATCCGCACCGACGTGCAAAGGCTACTATCTCCTCTTTATTATCGGAAACAAACTCATCTACCAGCGGAATACCCGCAGCATGCAGTAATGCTTGTACGTAATTGGGAGCAATATAACCATTCTCCGGAATAGAATCGATAATGCGACGAATCCTCGGTACGTCTACTCCGAACAGTTCAATTTCAGGAACTGCCGGTTTAGGAACATTGACAATACGGGAAAGAGCAGTGCCCAAGGTCACTTCATCTGCAAAATTCACGTGTCCTTTTGCCAGGAAGGCGGCAACCTCTGTTCCGGCTGTATTAATAGAAGGAAGGATAGGGAAAATCGGTTTCTTGCAAGTCTGCATCTTCTCATGAAGCACATCATACATTTCAAACATGGTAACCAGTCCCGGAGTTCCGAAGATGGCCATCATGGCGTCTATATTGTCGAGTTTCTCCTCGCAGTAGTCGATACAAAGACGCAGATGCTCCGGTGTTCCGGTAGCCAGAATATCAATAGGATTCCCGACGGCAGCACCAGGGAATAGTTGAGCTTTTAGCTCTTCGGCTATTTCTCCTTCCAGTTTAGGGACATTCAGTCCGCCTTTACTCAACGCATCTGTCAGCATCACCCCCGGGCCTCCGGCATGGGTGATAATGGCAAAATTCTTTCCTTTCAATTCGGGCAGAGTAAACACGCAACCTACGGTAGTCAATTCCTCGCGGGAGAAACAGCGTACGATCCCCGCTTTACGGAACAAAGCCTCCACTGCCGAATCGGAACTGGCAATTGCGCCTGTATGGGAAGATGCCGCCCGGCTTCCGCTCTCCGAACTGCCAGCTTTGATTGCTGCAATCTTGCATCCTTTTCGAATCAAAGAGGAGGCATGGAATAACAGCCGGTCCGGATTCTGAATACTTTCAATATAAAGCAGTTTCAGACGGGAATCTTTTTCAGGATCAAAGTTTTCATCCATAAACTGCAATACATCTTCTACCCCGATCTGCTTGGCATTTCCCACCGACCAAACAGAATTAAATTGCAAACCTTTTGTCACAGCACTTTCCAGAATAAATACCGCCGTAGCACCGGAGCTGGAAATCAAATCCACTCCTTTCGGATTCAAATTAGGAATCGGCTGGCTGAACACACTATGATGCCATGTATTCATCAATCCGATACAATTAGGTCCAATCAATGAGGCCCCGTATTTATTGACTGTTTCCAGAATACGTTCTTCCAACAGTGCTCCTTCGTGAGTTTCTTCACCAAAACCTGCCGAAAGTATGATAAATGCCCTGGTCTGTTTTTTACTAGCCAATGTTTCCACTATATCAGGACACATTGAAGCAGGTACAGCCAACACCGCCAGATCTGTGTCCGGCAGATCATTCACGTCCGCAAAGGCGGGAACTCCCTGTACTTCCTTTTCCTTCGGATTCACCGCCCGAAGTTCTCCCCGATAACCTCCATTTATCAAATTCTTTAATATTGCGCCACCCGGCTTATGCACATTATTCGATGCCCCTACTACGACAATGCTTTCAGGACGAAGCAACTGGGTTGTTATCATATCATGCTTTGGTTTTCGTTTAACTTAGGTACAAATATATTCTTTCTTACGAGAAAAAAGAAAGAAAAAGGGGAGAAATATAGATGGAAATAGATGATAAAAGAGGAAATGAGCAAGAAATTATATAGATTATACTGACTTATTGAAATGCAAAGCTATAATCTTACCATGTAATTCTTATCATTAGAACAGAATATTACTTTATGCAGAAAAAATGGACATAAAACTCATACAGAATCAAAAATATACAAGATGAGTCCGGAGTATATTGGAAAACTTGAAGGATAAGCAAGTTGCATAATCCATATTCACACAAAACAGACTTTAAATCATTCGATTCAACATCAAAAAGGCAAAATTCCTAATTTCAGGAGCAGATTATTGCAAATATAAGTTCAAATAGAAACAACTCACATGTTACCTATTCGACAGCAACCAGCACAAAACAAGTATTCTAAATGCCCTTTTGTCCTTTCGTTTAAAAGCAAGAAAGTACTTCTCACTGACCAATAAACCGTTTCTTTAAAAGGAACGAAGTCTTCCTTTAAAAGCAATGATTCATGATTCTATCAACAATCATGAATATTCACTCATTTGTATTCAAGAAAGATTACTTATTCCGCATATTCATACAGTATTTTATACGTCACTTCTTTTATTAGAATACAATTTAGATACTCCTAATCTGTTTCAATCTTAAAAATAGAACATAATAGAAAATATAAAAATACCCCGATACAAATTGGCTATTTTCTAGCCAACTTATATCAGGGTAAAACACTTTCTTTTTACCTGTTTTTTTATTACGAAACGTTCCTGTTTCATTCTGTGACCACTTTTCAATGAAATAATCTGTGTTAATCCGTGTAATCTGTGGTGAAAAGTCACTATCTTTGCACATTGCAAAGCTGAAAACAACAAAAATCACACTATATAATGGAAAAGAAATTCAAAAGAACCACCGTCACATCGGCACTGCCGTATGCGAACGGTCCTGTCCATATCGGTCACCTGGCGGGTGTATACGTGCCGGCAGATATCTATGTACGCTATCTGCGTCTGAAAAAAGAAGATGTATTATTCATCGGAGGTTCGGACGAACACGGAGTGCCTATCACCATCCGTGCCAAGAAAGAAGGAATTACTCCACAGGATGTAGTAGACCGTTATCATTCGCTGATTAAGGAATCATTCAAAGAGTTCGGTATCTCATTCGACGTGTATAGTCGCACCACTTCACCGACGCATCACCAACTGGCTTCGGATTTCTTCAAAACATTATACAATAAAGGAGAATTCATCGAAAAAACATCCGAACAATATTACGACGAGGAAGCAAAAACATTCCTTGCCGACCGTTATATCACCGGAGAATGTCCTCACTGCCATTCGGAAGGCGCTTACGGCGACCAATGCGAAAAGTGCGGAACCTCACTTTCTCCTACAGATCTTATCAACCCGAAAAGCGCCATCAGCGGCAGCAAACCGGTGATGAAAGAAACCAAGCACTGGTATCTTCCTCTCGACAAACACGAAGCATGGCTGCGCAAATGGATTCTGGAAGACCACAAAGAATGGCGTCCCAATGTATACGGCCAATGCAAAAGCTGGCTCGACATGGGGTTGCAGCCACGTGCCGTGAGCCGTGACCTCGACTGGGGAATCCCTGTGCCAGTAGAAGGAGCAGAAGGGAAAGTACTCTACGTATGGTTCGACGCACCTATCGGCTACATCTCCAACACCAAAGAACTACTCCCCGACAGCTGGGAAACTTGGTGGAAAGATCCCGAAACCCGCCTGATCCATTTCATTGGAAAAGACAACATCGTGTTCCACTGCATCGTATTCCCTGCCATGCTGAAAGCAGAAGGCAGCTATATCCTGCCGGACAACGTGCCGAGCAACGAATTCCTCAACCTCGAAGGAGACAAAATCTCCACTTCCCGCAACTGGGCCGTATGGTTGCACGAATATCTGGCTGACTTCCCAGGCAAACAGGACGTACTCCGCTACGTACTGACCGCCAATGCACCGGAAACGAAAGATAACGACTTCACCTGGAAAGACTTCCAGGCACGCAATAACAACGAACTGGTAGCCGTATACGGCAACTTCGTAAACCGTGCAATGGTGCTGACTCAAAAATACTTCGACGGGCGCGTACCTGCACAAGGCGAACTGACCGACTACGACAAGGAAACGCTGAAAGAATTCGCAGACGTGAAAGCAGAAGTAGAAAAACTGCTCGACGTATTCAAATTCCGCGATGCACAGAAAGAGGCCATGAACCTGGCACGTATCGGAAACAAATACCTGGCCGACACCGAACCGTGGAAACTGGCTAAGACAGATATGGAACGTGTAGGAACCATCCTCAACATTTCCCTGCAACTGGTTGCCAACCTTGCCATCGCCTTCGACCCATTCTTGCCGTTCAGCTCGGAAAAACTCCGCAAAATGCTGAACATGGATACTTTCGAATGGTCTGAACTGGGACGTGACGACCTTCTTCCCGTAGGCCACCAGTTGAACAAACCGGAATTATTGTTCGAGAAGATTGAAGACGCTACTATCGAAGCACAGGTACAAAAGTTGCTCGATACTAAGAAAGCAAACGAGGAAGCCAACTACAAAGCCAATCCTATCCGGGCAAACGTTGCCTTCGAGGATTTTGAGAAACTGGATATCCGTGTGGGTACCATTCTTGAATGTCAGAAAGTACCGAAAGCGGATAAATTGCTGCAATTCAAAATCGACGACGGACTGGAAACACGTACCATCGTATCGGGTATTGCCAAGCATTATCAACCGGAAGAACTGGTAGGCAAACAGGTTTGCTTCATCGCCAACCTTGCTCCGCGCAAACTGAAAGGTATCGTCAGCGAAGGCATGATTCTAAGTGCCGAAAACAACGATGGCAGTCTGGCAGTTATCATGCCGGGACGTGAGGTGAAGCCGGGCAGCGAAGTAAAATAATAAAACTAGAATAGGGAATACATGAAAAGCTATCATCACGTATAGCCTTTTCATGTATTCTTTGCAAATAATATGAGCGAGAATCAGTCACTAAAAGAAAAGACAGCCAAAGGACTATTTTGGGGAGGATTCAGCAACGGCATACAGCAGTTGTTAAATCTGCTTTTCGGAATATTCCTCGCGCGGTTGCTCACTCCGTCAGATTATGGAATGGTGGGAATGTTGGCCATCTTCTCCCTCATTGCCAGTTCAATACAGGAAAGTGGTTTCACAGCTGCCCTTGTTAATAAGAAAGAAGTGACGCACAATGATTACAATGCCGTATTCTGGTTCAACGCGGCCATCAGTCTGTCGCTGTACCTGCTGTTATTCCTCTGTGCACCGCTTATCGCTGACTTTTACGATACTCCCGAACTGACACCACTGGCACGTTATTCTTTTATCGGCTTCTTCATTGCCAGTCTGGGAATATCCCACAGTGCCTATCTCCTGCGTAACCTGATGGTCAAACAGCGGGCATTGTCTTCGGTTATCGGACTCACCGTGTCCGGAATCACCGGAGTCACTCTTGCCTACTTTGGTTTCTCCTACTGGGGAATTGCTACGCAAAGCATCGTTTACGTAACCATCAACACAGCCTGTTACTGGCATTTCACCCGTTGGCGACCGAGCTTGCAGTTCAACTTCACCCCGATTAAGGAAATGTTCGGATTCAGTGGGAAACTACTGGTTACCAATGTATTCAATCACATCAATAACAATCTGTTTTCCGTGATACTGGGTAAATTCTACAGCGAAAAAGAAGTAGGATATTACAACCAAGCCAATAAATGGTGCGGCATGGGACAACTCTTCATCTCCGGCATGATAAACGGAGTAGCGCAACCGGTACTCACCAAAGTGTCCGACGACCTTGAACGGCAAAAACGGGTATTTCGCAAAATGCTGCGTTTCACCGCTTTTGTCTCGTTTCCCGCCATGTTGGGATTGGGAATCGTATCGGAAGAGCTGATTATCATCACCATCACCGACAAGTGGTATTCCAGCATATTAATCATGCAAATACTGTGTATCAGCGGAGCCTTTGCTCCCATCGCATACCTCTATCAACAACTGATTATCAGTAAAGGAAAATCCCGCATCTATATGTGGAACACCATAGCGCTCGGCATCATCTTACTGTCAAGCGTTCTATTAGCCCACTCTTATGGGATCTTTACCATGCTCACCGTCTATGTATCCATCAATATATTGTGGCTACTGACATGGCACTACTTCGTATGGCAGGAAATAGGATTGAAGCTTAGCCATGCCCTGATGGACATACTTCCTTATGCTGCCATTGCGGCTACGGTTATGGTAATCACCTATTACACCACCCGCTCCATCGAGAATATTTATCTCCGCCTGGCAAGCAAGATAGTGCTTGCTGCAGCACTCTACGTAGCAGCCATGTGGGGCAGCCGATCGGTTACTTTTAAAGAAAGCATCCAATATTTCATCAAAAAGAAGACACATGAACCCAAATGACCTTGCCACCCGATACCGCCTTCTGAATAGTTCTTTCAAAAAGACGATGATTTATCACATAGGCATAGATGCCGGTTTCTTCACCGAATATACCTATATGCTTCACGCAATGCTTTATTGCCTGCAACACAAAATACAGTTCAAGCTCTACTCCGACGACGCCAACTTCGGATGGGAAAAAGGTTGGGAAGATTGTTTCGCCCCCTTCTGCGAGCAAGTGCACGAACCGTTTCATCACACCTATAACACCCATCGCCTCCCCTCCTGGCAGGCATTGATGAAAGACAAAAAGCTGCCTAAGACGAAGTTACTGAAATGGAAACTGAAAGTAACCTGTAAGAACATCATCGGAAAAACGATTGCCTTTTTCACATACGGCAAACCGGTCTTGTTCAACTTTCAACTGACGTTCAACCCTAACCAGCACTTCCATATTCCCGAACTGGGAATAGACGGCGACTATCTCCATACCTTCCAAAAACTGACGGAAATCACTTGGAAACTCAACGACACCACCGCACAGGAATGTCGCCAATGTGCCGCCGACCTGCAACTTCCACCCCAATACGCAGGATGCCAGATACGGGGAGGAGACAAGATCACCGAAACCAATCTGCTTCCACCGGAACACTACATACGGCTTATTAAAGAAAAGACCGCCCTACGCGACGTCTTTGTATTAACGGACGATTACCGCCTTTTCGAACAAGTACAAACCCTTGCCCCGGACATACACTGGTACACCCTTTGCAGCCCCGACGAAAAAGGATACGTCAACAGCGCCTTCACGCAGACCACCAAAGAGCTGAAACAAAGACAAATGGCACGTTTCCTTTCCTCGATACAGATATTGATGGACGCCTCCGTCTTTATAGGAAGCATCACCACCGGCCCCAGCCTGTTCCTATTGAAGAAATTCTATCCGGACATCAATCCGGCAGACTGTCTGCTCAAGGACTTTCCGCAAGCATCCGTCCTTCCCATACCGGGACGCGGACAAGTGGCCACCGAATTTATGCAAGGAAACTCAACATGCAAGGGAACTTAAAGTGATAGTAACTCAAAGTTATAGTAACTTAGCAATATAATTACTACTTTTGTAGCACAACGTGCATTAACCATTTCCGATGAACAAGAAATATACAGCCGAAGAGCTTGATTTATTACATGCCGAACTCTACGACATATTGGGAGAAACCATCCGGGTGTGTCAGAAGCACAACATTCCCTATTTTGTGATTGGCGGCACGGCAATCGGTGCACTCTACGACCAGGCGATTCTCCCCTGGGATGATGATATTGACATAGGCATGACGCGGGAGAACTACAACAAATTTCTGAAAGTAGCTCCCGAGGAACTGGGTCCTTCCTACTTCCTTTCATGGATAGAGACAGACCCTCATACTCCGTATTATTTTGCCAAAGTCAAGAAAAACGACACCCTTTTTGTAGAAGAAATGTTCAAGAATGTCCCGATGCATCCGGGCATTTTTGTCGATATATTCCCATTCGACAAAATTCCCGACAACAAGCTGCTGCGAAGAATACAATCCGAAGCACTCGGCTTCCTCAAATGCTGCCTGATGGGAAAAGAGATATGGATGTGGAAACACTTCGGTACATGTGAAATAGAGAACCCCACGAACCGGGGAGCCTTCTCCTGTTTCCTGAACAGGGTAGTCGACCTGCTTTTCTCTAAAAAAGCAATCTACCGCATGCTGGTGTCAGTTCAAAGCTGTTTCAACTCACGAAACACCCGTTACTACAACAACGTAATGGCCACTGCCGACCACGTAACCGTAGAAAGCATCCGCCACCTGCAACCCGTGAAATTCGGCCCTCTCACAGTGACCGCTCCCGATGACCTGGAAGGATTTTTGCGTTACAACTATCCAACCCTGCATCGATTTACAGAAGAAGAGCAGGAAAAAGTGAACAACCACTATCCTGCCGCTCTGTCATTCAGTACAACCCCAAAACAAGAACTATGAATATGAAATCCGCTTTAGTAGACGTCCCGGTACTTATCCTGTTCTTCAACCGCCCGCAACAGTTGTCACAAGTGTTCGAGCAAGTGAAGAAAGCGCGTCCGTCCCGCCTCTTCCTCTATCAGGACGGAGCGCGAAACGAACGTGACCTGCCCGGAATAGAAGCCTGCCGTGAAATCGTATCACAGATAGACTGGGAATGTGAAGTAGAACGGCTTTATCAGGAAAAGAATTTCGGCTGCGACCCTTCGGAATACATTTCGCAGAAATGGGCCTTTTCGAAAGTCGACAAGTGCATCGTATTGGAAGACGACGATGTGCCCGCCGTCTCCTTTTTCCAATTCTGCAAGGAGATGCTGGATAAATACGAACATGACACCCGCATCAGCATGATTGCCGGATTTAACCCCGAAGAAATCACCCAAGACATGCCCTACGACTATTTCTTTACCACCACCTTCTCCATCTGGGGATGGGCGAGCTGGAAACGGGTAGTCGACCAATGGGATGAGTTCTACAGCTTCCTGGACGATTCCTTCAATATGCAACAACTGGAACAGCTTATCAAGGAACGTAAATTCCGGAGCGACTTTATCTACATGTGCCAGCGTCACCGGGAACAGCAGAAAGCCTTTTATGAAACGATCTTCCACGCCTCCATATTGTTCAACTCCGGGCTAAGCATCGTGCCTACCCGCAACATGATTAATAACTTGGGAGCAACGGCAGATTCCACCCATTTCGCCGGCTCGATTCATACCCTGCCCAAAGGTTACCGCCGCATCTTCACGATGAAGCGCTATGAGGTGGATTTTCCACTGAAACATCCCCGCTACGTCATCGAAAACGTTGCCTACAAAGAGAGCGTTTACCGCATCATGGGCTGGGATCATCCGTGGATCAAGATCGGACGTTCGTTCGAAGAACTGTTCCTCAACCTGAAATACGGCAATTTCTCCATCATTACGAAAGCTGTCAAAAACCGAATCAACAAATGGCTGAAAAGAAACAAGCACCACTAAATAAGTTGCTTACTATTTATTTTTACCATACCCGCCTCACACGGGAAAGCTACGAGGAATGGAAAGAATATAAATTCCCCGGACACATCTTATACGGACTTCCTTTACTGGAGAATTACGGAATACACTCCGTGATGCACAAATGCAAATATTTCTCCGGCCGTCTGAAACTCATGCTTTACGCCACCAAAGAGATTCTCTTCTGCAAGGAGAAATACGACGTCCTCTACGCCACCTCTTTCCGGGGTATAGAGCCCGTCATCTTCCTCCGTGCACTGGGACTGTACCGCAAGCCCATCGTGATCTGGCATCATACGGCTGTCGTCACCAATCCCAAACCGTGGCGCGAACAAATCTCCCGCCTTTTCTACAAAGGTATAGACCAAATGTTCCTGTTCAGTCGGAAACTGATTCAGGACTCGCAGAAAACCCGGAAAGCACCGTCCCACAAACTGAAACTCATCCATTGGGGACCGGATCTTCCTTTCTACGACCACCTGCTTGCAGAAATGCCCGACCGGAAGCCCGAAGGATTTATCTCCACCGGCAAAGAAAACCGGGACGTAGACACCTTGCTCCAGGCATTTGCCGCAACGAACGAGAAACTGGATTTGTACATTGCCGTCTCATGCGGTAACATCAACTATAAAAAGATCATCGACCCGTATGCATTGCCCGACTCCATTCGCATCCATTATACCGACGGAGTGATTCCCTACGAACTGGGGAAACTGGTGGCACGCAAAAGCTGTATCGTGATCTGCTGCCTGGACTTCCCCTATACCGTAGGACTGACCACGCTCGTGGAAGCATTCGCCCTCGGCATCCCCGTCATCTGTTCGCGCAACCCCAACTTCGAAATAGACATCGACAAGGAAGGAATAGGCATCACCGTAGAATATAACGACGTACAAGGCTGGATAGACGCTATCCGCTACATCGCCGACCACCCCGAAGAGGCACGGCGCATGGGAGAGAATGCCCGCAAACTGGCGGAAGAACGTTTCAACCTCGAAATCTTTTCACGCGAAATAGCAGAAAGCTTGCTGGAAATATCAAACATTTCCTCTAAAAACCGTACATTTGCATAAACTTTTGCCCATGAGAGTCCTGATTATAAATACATCTGAACGAATAGGAGGAGCAGCCATCGCAGCAAGCCGGTTGATGGAGTCACTGAAAAACAACGGCATCAAAGCCAAAATGCTGGTACGTGACAAACAGACCGACCAAATCAGTGTTGTCCGCTTAAAAAGTAACTGGTTGCAAGTGTGGAAGTTCATGTGGGAACGGATTGTGATCTGGAGTGCCAACCGTTTCCGGCGTTACCATTTGTTTGACGTAGACATCGCCAACACAGGTACAGACATCACCTCACTCCCGGAATTCCGCCAGGCCGACGTGATCCATCTGCATTGGATCAACCAGGGAATGCTCTCACTGAACGATATACGAAAGATACTGACCTCCGGCAAACCCGTAGTCTGGACCATGCACGATATGTGGCCATGCACCGGCATCTGCCATTACGCACGGGAGTGCAACAACTATCAGCAGGAATGTCACGACTGTCCGTACATCTACAAAGGCGGGGGACGAAAGGATTTATCCTATCGCACGTTCCGCAAAAAACAAAAGTTATACAGCTACGCTCCCATTCATTTCGTCACGTGCAGCCATTGGCTGAAGGAACAAGCCCAGACCAGTGCATTATTTGAAGGGAAAAGCGTGACCAATATTCCGAACGCTATTAATACCAACTTGTTCAAACCCATGAACAAGAAGGAAGCGCGTGCCAAATTCATGTTGCCGGAAGGTAAGAAACTAGTTTTGTTCGGCTCATTAAAGATCACCGATAAACGAAAAGGGGTCGACTATCTGATTGGGGCATGCAAACTGTTAGCAGAAAAGCATCCGGAATGGAAAGACTCACTGGGTGTAGTCGTATTCGGCAACCAGTCGCAGCAGTTACAGGAACAACTTCCTTTCCATGTATACCCGCTCCCTTATATCAAAAATGAGCATGAAGTAGTGAATATCTACAATGCCGTAGACCTCTTCGCCATCCCGTCTCTGGAAGAGAATCTTCCCAATATGATTATGGAAGCAATGGCCTGTGGAGTGCCTTGTGTCGGTTTTAATGTGGGAGGTATCCCCGAAATGATCGATCATCTGCACAACGGCTACGTGGCACAATACAAATCCTCGGAAGATTTTGCCAACGGCATACATTGGATATTGACGGAACCGGAATACAACGAACTCTCTGCACAGGCCTGCCGCAAGGTTCTGGGTAATTATTCGGAGAGTATCGTTGCAAAGAAATATACAGATGTCTACAATAAAATAACGGGGAAATATGCATAGTGTCCATCCTACTCCCAAGTTCTCTATCATTACGGTGACATACAATGCTGAAAAGGTATTGGAAGACACGATTCAAAGTGTAATCTCACAAACCTATCATCATATAGAATACATTATCGTGGATGGAGCTTCCAAGGATGGAACCCTCTCTATTATCAACCGCTACCGGTCACGCATACACACCGTCGTCAGCGAACCCGACAAAGGACTGTATGACGCTATGAATAAGGGCATCGCCCTTGCCAGCGGTGATTATCTCTGTTTCCTGAATGCAGGCGACTGTTTTCATGAGGATGATACGCTGCAACAAATGGTGCACACCATCAACGGCAATGAACTGCCCGATATACTTTACGGAGAAACCGCTATCGTAGACAAGGACAGGCATTTCCTGCGGATGCGCAGATTGTCCGCCCCTGAAACGCTCACCTGGAAAAGTTTCAAACAGGGAATGTTAGTCTGCCACCAGGCATTCTTCCCCCGCCACACGCTCGTAGAGCCATATAATCTGCAATATCGCTTTTCTGCAGATTTCGACTGGTGCATCCGCATCATGAAGAAAGCACGTACTTTGCACAATACCCACCTGACAATCATCGACTATCTGGAGGAGGGAATGACTACCCGGAATCAGAAAGCATCCCTCAAAGAAAGATTTCGGATCATGGCAAAGCATTACGGGCTGATTGGAACCGTGGCGCATCATGCATGGTTCGTGATCCGTGCAGTTACTCACCAGTAGGCGAAGGCATATAAAGCATCACCTGGTCTAATATCACTCCTTCGTCCAATGCCTTGATTACCAATTTGTGGGACTTCTTTCCGGATACCGGAAGTCGAACCGTTCGGATGGCTTGATTGCGCAGCACGTTCTCTTTCCATTCTTCACTCCGTCCTTTCGTTTCATAAGAGATCACTTCAGGCGCTGCATCGTCCAACGATATTGAGAAACGTAATTGATCTCCTCTCACAGGATGATTAGGCAACAAGCGGATGTCAACCTCTACCGAGTCTGTTTTCCAGTTGTCAAAAGAGAACATCAGTGCATCTCCCTTGTCAATGCCTGTCGCTTTGCTTTCATATCCCAGGCCCTCACAAATAGCAGAAGTTCCTTTCCGCGCATTCAAGGTCTTACTATTCGGGATATTCTTCCCATCCAAGCCGTTCCATTTATAGATAGCTACACGCTCTTTCATCATCGGAGAAGTAGCCGTTTTTCTTTCCACGCGATTGAATACGGGGAGTTTTCGGGGTTGGAAATCCATCATGCGGTTCCACTTTCCATCTTCCAGTGAGTTATACTGTTTTGTCAATACTACAATGCTGTCATAGGCAAGATCACTTTTCTCCCAGTCCGCTTTTCCGTGGCGGGCTAATTGGGCATATAGCAATTTCCGGTTCATCTGTGTAGCAGCTTGCACCGGGTATTTCACCAATTCAAAATAGGCACTTTGTCTGCCGGATGGGATTTTCAAAGCTGCCCGTTCCACTGTCTCCGACAATTTATCATAAGCCTGCAAACGTCCGTTGATTTCTTTTTCACTCCATGGGAGATCTTTGACAACACGATAAACAGGATCTTTCTCCTCTTCCCTCGTATTTCCCATAAATTCAGGTTTACGAATATGGGCCAGACGATAGTGTTCCTGCATCACAGGTAATACTGCCTTTGCGCACGAAGCTCCCAATTCCCGTTCCAGCCAGTGTTTCAGATGAGAGGTCACTCCTTCCGAGGCCACAGCTTCTATATTCCAGGCCATATCCATAAACAACTCTATCTGATACTCGGCAGGCTTGATATCTCCGACGTTCAGTATCCACATCTTCTGTATGCCTCGATCGTAAGCCAGCTTCATTTGTTGGAAAATCAGATACGGGCTCATCGTACTCAACCAGAGATGGTCGTGCGGACGTCCCCAATAAGAAACATGATAATAGACTCCATTCCCTCCTTTACGTGGGCATTCTTCGGCCGTAGGAAAATGGCGGATATAGCCATAGTTATCGTCACACCACATCAATGTTACATCATCGGGCACCTGTAATCCGGCATGATAAATGTCGAGTACCTCTTTATAAGGGATAAAAACCTGCGGGACTTTAGTTACATCCTTATCAACATATTTTTCAATCAACCCGCGTTGATCTGCAAACACACGATCTATTACGGCCTTCTGTTCTTCCACCGTCTTCGCTCCCTGCATCTTGCCATCGTGTACACCACGCATACCCAACGTATAGAGTATTTCCTGATCTGCCACCTCTTTTACACGGTCTTCCCAGAATTTGTAAACAGCCGGAGCATTATTCACATAATCATAAGCCCCTTCCCCTCTTCGTTTCCACTCGCCGGCAGCGCTGCAAGCCATCGGTTCGCAATGGGAAGCACCGATGAAGATTCCATATTTCTTGGCAGCTTCCCGATTGCCTTTGGTCAGGAAGAAAGGAAGTGTACATTCGTGCATTGCAGGCCAATAGGTGTTGGCACGCAGACGAAGTAAGAGTTCAAAAATACGCTCGTTGGTACGCGGGCCTATCTCACCTTTCACTTTTGAAGGTTCATAGGTCCGACTGCTCCATGGCATCAAGCCCCAGTCTTCATCATTAATAAATATACCCCGATATTCCACCGAAGGAGCCTGAAGACTTTGGAATTTGGAAGATAGCTTAAAAAGTTTCTTCTTTTCCGGAGTTACGTCCGCCCACCATTCCCAGGGAGAGACACCTAACAAACGGGATATTTCGAGTATTCCATAAGCCGTACCATGTTTGTCACTGCCGGCTACGATCAATTTACCCTCCGGAGAAACAGATAATAGAAAAGCCTGCTTCTTGCCTTTTAGCGCAGAAACATCTATGCCGGTCCGGCTGATAAGCTCACTCTGCCCCACCGTTCCTATCACAATTTCACCTGTTTTCTCATTCGCTTGGGTAGTCGACGACAATACTGTCTGAATATCACGCCCCAGCATTTCCAATGCGGTTCGTACAACCAGTTCTTCAGAAGGGCTGCAAGCGATGACAACTGTTTGACCGGAAGTCAAAACAAAATCCTTACTACGAATCGGTAAAGCAACTATCAAAAAGATGAAAAAAGAAAACAGAAGTTTATGTCTCATAGGTTCTATTATTTATAGAAGACAAAGTTACTACAAAAAAGTGAAATGCGGAAAGTTATAGTGATAGAATTGAGTTACAAGGGTTTTAGTTGAAGTGGCGATAATTCGTGAAGCCATTACAATCCCTGCCGAAGCCAAATCCTGACGCCGCAACGTTACTTGTTCGTAACCATGCCCGAAAATGCGACAAACGGGTACGGATAGCGAAACAATACGTTAAGGAATAGTGAGTTACCGATAACTCACGCAAAAATTTCGGTTACGGAAAAAGATTGCTCCGTTCCTCCCCGTTTTGCGTACCGACACCGGACTCTTCACCAACTAATTTTGAAACCAAAAAATTAAGGACGATGAAGAGTACATTTTCAGTAATCTACTACCTCAAGCGTCAGGTAGTGAAAAAGG
>OHJZ01000800.1_pt1 | contig 15376 bp, 8 predicted proteins | sample 1568691 | NCBI WGS metagenome assembly OHJZ01 (sample SAMEA3879593, study PRJEB24766) | human gut metagenome | biome: human-associated habitat; feature: feces | place: USA | collected 1985/1987
ACAGGAATACCTGTGGATCATGCCAGTTTACACGGATGCATTATTTACGTATAATATTTATTATTTCACAATTATACAATTACGTTGGCTGTTGATCGGCGGAATTATATTTGATGATTATATAAATCGTTGCATTCTATATGAAACGAAAAAAGAAATCGTTGCATTTCGATTGGAACGATTTTATACTATATATTACAAATCAATATTGGGTTTCAAAGGGTTGAAAATGTGGAGGAGAATGTATCATGAGGGAAAGCAGAACATTGGAATATAAGGAAAATCTGTCATCTAATACGTTTCTGAAAACAATCAGTGCCTATGCTAATTATGGCGAAGGAAAGATTATATTTGGAATCAATGATCAGGGGAACATCATCGGCATAACAGATCCCGTGAACGGATGCTTGAATCTGGAGAATAAGATCAATGACAGTCTCAGTCCTGTGCCGGAGTTCCGTCTGGAGATACAGGAAAATACGATCGTGCTCACTGTTTATGAAGGCAGGTATAAGCCTTATCTCTATAAAGGTAAAGCTTATAAAAGAAATGATTCTTCTACAGTTGAAGTGGATCGTCTGGAATATAACCGGTTGATCCTGGAGGGCTGTAATCAGACTTTTGAGGAGATCACTTCATTCAATCAGCAGCTTACTTTTGCTAAATTGGAAACAGAATTTATCCGGGCGATGGGCATTGAGAAGATCAATAAAGATATTTTAAAAACTCTTGAACTGTATTCTGATCAGAGCGGGTTCAATAATGCAGCTGCACTTCTTGCTGATGATAATCAGTTTACGGGAATAGATATCATACGTTTTGGTGATACCATAGATGAGATCATGGACAGGGAATCACTGGAAAATATTTCCATACTTTCTCAGTTGGAAAAAACACTTCAGATGTTCCGAAAGTATTATCAGTATGAAAAAATAGAGGGAGCCGAAAGGAAATGTATTGACAAAATCCCGGAAAAAGCCTTCAGGGAAGCAATAGCCAATGCTCTGATCCATCGAATGTGGGATATCCCGGCATCTATAAAAGTCAGTATGTATGCGGACAGGATTGAGATCAGTTCTCCGGGAGGGCTTCCTGCCGGAATCAGCGAAGAGGAATACCTGAATGGTCAGATATCCATACTCAGAAATCCTATTATCGGAAATGTGTTCTTCCGGCTGAAATATATTGAGAAATTTGGAACCGGAATCATGAGGATCAATCATGCTTACAGGAACGCACTGATAAAACCATCGTATCAGTGTTTTTCTAATTCTATCAAAGTAATTCTTCCTGTTATAAGGGAAAACTATGACCTGAACGAAGCCGAACAGATACTGGTCAACATCCTTAAGGGAAAAGAAAAAATGTCAAGATCAGAAATTGAGAAAGCAGCAGAAATGGAAAAGAGTAAAGCAGTACGTACTCTGAACAGCCTGATTGAAAAGAAAATCCTGAAAAAAACAGGTGCAGGCAGGGGAGTCAGATACACCTTGAAATAGCAGAAAGCAATATCCCTGTCTTTTCCCATAGATCCAGCCGTGTTTTATAAGAGGATACTGTCCCCGGTGCATACCGGATTATTTTTGATGACAAAAAATGTAAAAATCACTATAATATAAGTGTCCCAATGTCGTAAATCTGCATTCAGGATTTATGATACTAATAATCAGCACAGGAGGTATATGCGATGAAGAAAAAAGTTTTAACTGTCATTCTATCCGCTGCATTAGTCAGCACATTTTTCGTTCCGGCATCCGGAGCCGAATTTACCTGTCCCGAACCGGCAACAGAAAGCTTTTCGGACAGTACAGACGAAGTAACAGACAGCAAAACACTGCAGCCGGAAGAAAAAAGCAGTGAGTTATCAGAAAATCCTGATGTCAGCTCCAATGAACAGTCTGCGGCACTTGATGATGAAGATGAAGTTATTGGACCTGATAAACTGGAGCTGGTCAAAGGGCCTGATAAATCTCCTTATTTGTTAGGTAGTATTACCGGTATAAACACCATTGATCTTACAGGCTTAATATTAAAACTGAGCGATGATACCAAAACCTGCGAAGCAACAATGGATGAATGTCTGTCGGACTGGATGGCTGACTCTATAGGCAACCTGTATACAGGAAGCCTTCTGGACAGCAACTTTAAACAGATTACAGATAATGATTACGATGTTTATCTGGGACCCGGTGAATATTATGCTCTGATAGACTATAGCGAAGGGGTTGATGTGAAAGTTCCCATCTCCATCCGGGTTCCGGATGAAACACCTGTCCTGACAAAAACAGGTCCTGACAGATATGAAGCAACTTCTAAAATCTGGGACAGATCAGCATATGGATTTTTTACTCCGGAAACCACTGGCAGCTATGCAATTTTATCAGGAGAAGATCATCCGGCTTTTCTGTTTGATGAATCCGGAAAAAATGTATCTGAGCAAAACGGTGTTTTTGATCTGCAGGCCGGTCATAAATATACCATATTAAATACAGAATTCTTTAGTGAAACTGAAGCCCACATCAGTGCAGAACTCGCTTATAACATTGCCTCCATAGAACCGGTCGGCGATTTCAGTCAGAAAACTACCTATTATACGCCTGTAGATTTCAACAGAGGCGGTTTTACTGCAAAAGAAAAAGTTGGCATAGGTGAAAGATGGAATGGAAAAATAAAAATTAATTACGTCAATGGAGAATCAGAAATCATTTCTTCCCGCAACGGAAAAAACAAATACGGTATGAGCGTGCAACGCTACGTTATTTATAATGGAAAAAGTGAATACCCTGATGCAGGTACCTATGATGTACACATCGGAATTCAGGGCTCTGATAAAGAAACAGTGATCAAAAATGTATCTGTCAAAAAATCTTCCGCAATGCCTACGATCAACAATAGTGGTACAAAATCCTTATCTGTCGGCAGGCGTGAAGTCTACGCACGTATTAAAACCGGAAAATCAACACGATATGTTGTATCCGGAGATTTTCAGCAATATAACTCCCAGCGGGCAGGAATTTCTATTTATACAGAACGCAATGGCATCCTCGACTGGAATGGCTATTTCGGATATGTTCAGAACAGAAAAGCCTGCTCCTTAAAACCTAACACTGTTTATTATTTAGTCTTTAATCTTTACGATACCTGGGCAGAGAAAGATTCCGTATCATTTACATTAAAACCACAGTCTGCCTCAATCTCAAAATGTGCTGCCCGGATGAAAGACAGTGCTTATACATATACCGGAAAAGCGATTACGCCGTCAGTAGATGTCTCGGTAGACTCAGCAAGTGGCACATACCTTTTTAAAGATATTGATTATACTCTGACCTACAAGAATAATATCAATGTCGGAACTGCAACTGTAATAATCAAAGGTAAAGGTACCTATAGCGGCAGTTTAAAACTGAATTTCAAAATCCAGCTCCGGAAGCCGGTTCTTAAATCAGTTAAAAAATCCGGCAGCACAGATGTAAAATTAACCTGGAAAAAAACTACCGGTGCAACAGGATACGAGATATACCGGACTTCAGGAAACAGCTGGAAGAAAATTGCATCTTTAAATTCTACGAGTTACACAGACAAAAAATTGGAAAAAGGTACTCTGTATAAGTATAAAATACGTGCTTATAAAAATGTAAACGGCAAAAAACAATACAGTGAATACTCACCTCAGAAATCTGTAAAACGATAAGTTATTTAATTTTGCTTCAACTCCACTTGAATGAATTCGTCTTTAACTATGGCATTCTCCGAAGACGAACGCTCATCCTTGTATGAGGATATAATAATCATGGTCTCAAAATCATAATCCCAGAGTATACACCTTCTCTGACAAGGTGTATACTCTGGGATATCTCTACCGTATTAATGACAGTATACAGGGTAACTCAGAGACAGGCAGCAAGGTCTTTGTATTGTCATCTGAAGTTAGCTTCAACAATTGGTGAATATACGATACCCTGTAGTGAAGAAAAGTTGACAGTCTGGATATTTTTATAAAGTAAAGAGTCTTTATTTTATGTTGCCGTCTTTTACGGATACGTCTGCGTTAGACTGGTTGAATTTGTCGATACCCCACTTGAATGTCAGGTCTGCATTTAATGCGAAAAAAGCTTCCGATCATATCAGAAAAGATGCGATTGAAAGCTTTTTTACATTATGTAATAAACTTGCTACTTATCGAGTATAGTTTCATACCGGATTATAAAGATATCGTTTAGAACTTTAGGCTGTAAGAGTCATTCCCATAGATTTTGCAATCTCTTCCAGCTTATCTGCAGCAAAACCGGTATATTTTTTTATCTTGTCAATCGGTTCCTTATCTTCAAGCATCATTTTTGCAAGGGACAGATTTTTCTGTTCTACACCTTGTTCCATGCCCTTTACAATGCCCTGTTCAACAAGTGCTTTTCCAAGATTACACATATCCTGCACCTCGCTTTCAAATTCTTCTGTCATGGCAATGCCGAAATCCTCCTGAAGACGGGCTTTCTTCGTTTCCATCCAGTGTCCCAGTATGGTCAGGCTGATCCTGATGTACTGCCCGGCTGGAAACTTCGATGTTGCCCTTTAAGCAGTTTTCACAGATAAACTTAACGCTGTACTGGGAAAATTCTTTTGTACAGGATTTGAGAATCCAGGCAACAACAGCCTTATAGGTTAATAGTTTTTTGGCACATTCGTCATATCTTGCACGTTCTGCGGCAAGGTCTATCGTCTGTGCCAGATCTGTCTGATGTATTATGGATGTCACCTTCCTGTCACATATTTGGTATCTATATTTTAGCAGAGCGGCAGTTTATTTGCCAGAGCAACTTTTCGACAATTTTCTGCACTGATAAATACAAAATAGCTATATAATGTACTTTATAAAGTGAACACAATAAGTAAAAAAATCGCCTATGCTTTGGAATCAGAACAGACGGGAGGACAGATCAATATGTGTAATGCATTGGAAGAATTAAGACAGGAAGTCGCCATAAGAAAGCACTATAATAATATGAATCCAGTGGTTTTTATTTAGCGGACAAATTTGATGCAATACAGAAACAAACGGAAAGAAAGTTGGTAAAAATGTAATAATTTTATGCAAAAAGCAACATTTCATTGGTGCTTTTTGGTATATAAAAGCATAAATTATTTTTTTCTTACGATAAAATAATCTTTTTTGTCCGTTAAATACAGACCAGTTATCCATATGAAAAAGAAAGACTCCGGTCGCAATGACCGGAGCTTTCTTTTTAGGAATCTGTATTAATTACCCAAATGGATTATCTTACAGTAGCTTTTTTCAGGTTTGACCATGGGCTGAAGACTTTCTTTCCGTCTTCGGAGGTTCTGTTGAATGCATGCATTCCAACTACCCATGTTCCCTTTGGTACATTCTTGAATGTTGCTGTTACTGTACCTTCTTTGAGGTTCAGTTTCTTGTGAGCGCCATAGTTATATGGACGAGTCTCACCGTTATCTTTCTTGGAGGATGTTCCAAGTACTACATCGTAACCAGTTGCATTTGCAGCTGCTTTGTATGTTACTTTGATAGTAGATCCGCTTACTGTTACGTTTGTGATAACTGGAGCGTCCGGTGTGATTGCGGATACAACGAATGGATATGCGTTAGACCAGTCGCTGAATACCTTCTTACCGTTCTCGTCACGTTTCCAAGCGTGGCAGTATGCGTAGTAGGTTCCCTGCTGTACATATTTGAATGTAGTAGAAGTCTGAACCTGATTCTTGTTTATGGAATCGTAGTCTTTGTTTGTGATGCAGTCGCGGTCTGTAGAGATTACATAGTCGTAACCTGCAGCACCTTCGGAATCACCGGAAAGGATAGCAGTTGCTTTGTTGCCAACAACTTTAACGCTGCTAATCATTGGAGCAGCTGGTTTCTGATCCTGTGTTGCTGCATCTACAGTCTTAGAACCAGTGTAGTTCTTACTGTCTTTCTTAGCTGTTACAGTAACTTTACCGTCTTTCTTTTCTACAGTATATTCAGATGTTTCAACATCAACACGACCGCATTTAACAGTAACTTTGTCACCATCTACAGTTACATTTGCGTTTGCAAGATTGAATTTATCAATTCCCCATTTGAATTTAAGATCATCTGGAGCTGAAGTTGTATAACCGTTTTTAGGCTTAACAGTAACGTCCAAGCTGTTAGAGATAGTAGCGTTTGCAACGTCGGTGTTTGAACTTACATCTAAATCATAGTCCTGGCCTTCTTTTAAAGTAACACCATTTACCACAACATTTACAACTGGTTTTACAGGCAGACCACCGGCATAAACACCGTTAGAAACAGAAACATTGCTCTTTACAACAGACAGCTGTTTAAGCTTAATGTATGTTACTGCCATAACATTTGTGATCTTATTGCCTTCAGCATCAGTATAAATGCCATCTTTTAAACCATAATCATTAGTTTTGCTGCTTGCATATTTTCCTTTGGCAACAGCAATTACAGCTACATACTGAGCTTTAGGGAATTCACTAGTGTATTTTCCTTCTTTTCCATATACATTATCTACATATTTAATCTCATAATCCTGGCCTTCTGTTAATTTTTTATTAGAATCAAAGTATGTAAATGTAGTTTTTGTATACTGATGTTCTTTACCATTATAAGTAAAGGATGGAGAAGCAACTTTTATACCATTTTCGTCATAGAAAGTAAATTTTCCACCCTCATTCAACATTTCACCTGAAATCTGGAATGTTGCTGTTAAGGTACCTGTAAAGTTTCCGTTTTTAGGTGTTAATGTAACAGTACCCTCACCAATCTGGATATTCTCTCCAGATGTTAATGTAAAGTTGCTTGCTACATCAATAGGATTTCCTTTTAAGGTCAAGTCAATATCACTGGCAGAAACTTCAATACTGTAACCAGTGTATTCTTTACTTCCAATAACTGCTTTTAAGTCTGCTGCATTTGCAGGTTTGATTTCATAAGTTATTTTTGCTTCGACGTCACTGTAATGTGTTCCATCGCCTTTAACTGTTAATGTTGCTGTTCCTGCATTCAGATTATTGCTATAAGTTGCTGTATAATACTGAGGATTAATTACTTTTCCATCAATTACAACATCAAATTTCGGTTCAACAGCTTTTCCGGTATAAGTGAAGTTTGTTTCTTTTAATTTAATGTTTTCTGACTTGATTGTTTTTGCAGTTAATGTAGATGTATCACTCAGTGTTACGTTTTTATTAATGAAGTTTTTATTTGTAATTTCTGTTACTGTCGCAGTAACAGCTTTACCAATTATATTTCCTTCTGTGCATTCGTATTTAACTTTGTAATCTTTTCCTTCTACAAGAGTAAATTCTTTAGCTGGTTTTGCACCATTTTTAGCTTTTACTACAAGTTTCATAGAATCTTTATAATCAGAGAAATCTGTAGTATCCAGCTTTTCAACCTTCTCATTTGTAACTTTGACCTCAGAAATTACGGCAGGATTAATTGCAAATGTGATTTTCTTTTCACTTCCAGCATAATCGCCAAGACCTTTAACGATTACATAACCGCCATCTTCTACGTTCGTATTAGTACCATTTACTAATTCATATAAGGTCGGGGAAACTGCCTTTCCGCCAATTGTAAGAGTACCTAAGTCATCTTTTGTAATGACAATCTGTTCTCCCGTATATTCTTTATTGTCAAGTTTACCATTTTTTTCGTTTGCAAATGTACCACCGGAAATATCAGTTCCTACAATATTGAAGTCCGCAGTAGTTGTTCCTGTAACATTTTTATTAAGTTCTTTTGGAGTGATTGTTACTTTGTAACTACCAATGTCTGTTGCATTATCCGGTACAGTAATAACAACATCCTTGTACAGGTCTAAAGTATTACCATTTTTATCAGTAAATGTAATATCATTTTTGTCAATGGTTACTTTCTTCTTATCGTTATATGTTTTGGCTTTTATAGAAACATTAACGTCTGATAAATCTCTACTGGTTACTTTGAAAGTATTTGTTGTTTCGATTGTTCTATGGTTGCTTCCGTCAGCAGTAATCTTGTAATTTTTAAAGCTACCAGTTTCCGGAGTACCGATAATCAGATTAATACGTGCATAAGCGACATCGTCAACATTTGTTGCTAAATTATTGGCGCTTCCTGCAGAAATAGATACATATCCATCTTTATCTGCATAAATATAGTTTGATAAATCTTCTTTTGTCTCTTTATCAATTAGTTTAATATCATCTTTTTTTACACGAATAACTTTTCCGGTATAAGTGAAAGCAGATGTTAATAAAGTTGCTTCCATATGTTCAGAAATGAGCTTGTCGTTAGTACCATCTAATGTTTTTGGCTCAATTTCATATGTTGTAGAAATCTGTCCTGTATATCCATCTGCCTGTGGAACTAAAGTAACAGTTGCTTTTTTAGTTGCATTTGTATGATCACCAGACTGAACTACTTTAAAATCTGCAGTCACTGTCTTATCATTTGCAACCACTGTAGTTTTACCATCATTTTTTGTTAATGTAATATTAGATGTACTTATTTCCTGAGGTTTTCCATTATAGGTGTGTGTTCCGTTAACAGATGCGCTAAGATATAACTGAGATACATCAATTGCTTTTACAGCAATACCTTCTGAAGTGTAAGACCATACAGTTTTGTTATTATCATTAGAATCTGTAGCATATACAAACAGTGTAAGTGTCTTTCCTGCTTCAGCTGCTACAGTAGCGCGTGTTACCGTCTGATCATTTGTAGGTGTTGCGATATCAGTGGTTAAATCAGCAGTTCCATTTACTTTCCAAGCATAATGAAATTTAATATTTGAATCAATGGCTTTATTATCTTTAGCGGTTACTTTGAATTTAGCTTTAACAGTTGTTCCCCATGTTACAGCATTATCTTTAATAGCATTATTTGTTGCGTTATCAGTAAATTCTGGAGTTACACTGAATGAATCGCTAGATACTTCTGCAGCAGTAGCTACAGCAGTATTGTCCGTAGTATCTTCTACAACCGGAGTTTCTGTCACATCATCAGAGAATGTTTCAGTAGCCGAAGCTTCAGTAGCTACAGTAGCGTCAGAACCATCACTGAACTCAGCAGCCCATACCGGCACATTAGAAGTAGCAAGCATTGCAACAACAAGTGACATACTTAATGTCTTTTTTGCCATGCCCTTCTTTGTGTTTTTAATCTTTGTCATGATTATAGTTCCCCTTTCCTTAATATAACTATTTCTTTTTGGGTAAAGATTCCTAGACATAATCTGTCTGTTATGGTTAATAATAGTGCTTTCACCACTTTTTGTCAAGGGTAATGCTCAAGAATTTTACGATTTTTTTAAATTTCATACACTTCAAAAGCATTTATTTTCCTTGATTTTTCAGGTTTAAAATCTATAACTTGTTACAAATGTGGTGAGTTTTTCTTGTTTATCACAAGATGATGTAGTGTTCTCTTTTTTACCGATTCTAACAGTTAATCCTGATCTGCTCTGGAAGCTGGCTTACAATCTTTCGGAAGTTTCCCGAGGTCAGATATGTATCTTTGAGCTTTTTCTTACTATATTCATATATTGTGTTTCTTGTTTGTTCTATCAAATAAGCAGTGTAAAATTCTTCCCAACTGAAATATTGTCTGCTGTCTGCCAGTTCATAAGTCTTTTCTGTTACTTCAGAAGTTTTATCTATAATATTTGCTCTTAACAACAAATACTCAAATGATTCTGGTGCGTATAATACGATTTTATTTCTGGTATCTCTCATATATTGCATTACATGCTGCATTTCCGGACCGAATGCGGCTCCGTCTACAATTGCAAGGATTTCTTTTTCCTGACTTTTCTGCAGATATGGAAGTATGTTGCTTTTTCCTTCTGCTGAGCAACATGTTTCTCCGAATAATTTATGATAGAATTCGTATCCTGAATTAGAGTCTTCTGTTATTACCAGATCTGGTTGGATATCCTCTTTTGCCTGCAAATTATATAACTGATAAGTTTCATTATATATTCTTTTGGCGTTTTGATATTTCTGACTGTCTCGCTCTTGTCTCATGCCGTAAATTTCTTCAATACTATATGGTAAATGTTCCAGGCTATCCCTTGTGACCAAAACGAAGTAATTGTCGCTGCCTTTTACCATTCTGGTAAATTCTTTACTGCGTAAAAATGGTGCTCCTTCATCAATAAATATAATACATTGCTGCAGTGTGGCAAGTCTTTCTTTCCATGAAGCATTTTCTATTACTACACATCGTTTTTCACATATTTTGGTAATTCCTGATGATATGCCATTGTTCTCATAATCAGAAATCATTCGAAGGAGTTCTGTTTTTCCTGTTGCAGAATCTCCCTGAATGACAGTGATATTTCTCTTTACTGTAAGATGATAATGAACTCGTTTGTTGTATATTTCAATATCATACTTTCCTGTCATGTTTTATCATCCTCTCAATAATCGGTTTACAATGATTTCGTCATCCAGTTCAAGCATGGAGTGAACCGTTTTTCCTGTATTTACAATATAGATATCAAATGGCTGTTTTCCAAAGTCCATGATATAGCCCAGGCGAATTGTGATGTCTTTTTGTTCTGCCAGTTTTAAAATCCATTGTGCACAGTTGTTTCCGCAGGCAGATGCGTTAAATATATGATCTGGATCATTTTGCATCAATATCAGAGTTTTTACTCCTCCTGAGAGGCGTTCCGGTGGAATCGGGCCGAGAAATGGACTGTCGATCATGCATGGACCTTTTACCTCTGATCCGTCTATATCTTTGATCATTTTTCTGGAAGTTTCTGATGTGATCCACTCATCTTCATATGTGTTATTGAAGAACACATCAGGATTAAAAATATAATTGTCTCCCGGATTGTCCCCAAAAAATATTTTCAGCATCTTGCATTCCTCCATTCTGTCAAAACTGATTATCTTTTTTTATTTTATCAAAAATATCTTCCTGTTTCCAGCATCACAAAAACAGCAGAGAACTTTTTTTATCATTCTCTGCTGTTTCTCTACCATCTGCTTTAAGGTGTTAAAGCAAACATATTATTTCTTTCTGACAATAACCTTATCCAGATGCCAGATATCATCTACATATTCCTGGATAGTTCTGTCGGATGTGAATTTACCGCTGCATGCTGTGTTGAGGAGTGCTTTCTTAGCCCAGCCTTTTTCGTCTCTGTATGCTGCTTCTACGCGTTTCTGTGCGTCTGCATAGGAACGGAAGTCTGCAAGGATGAAGTAGCGGTCTGCTCTGTCTGTGTTCTTTGTATTGAGAAGTGAATCATACAGGTCGCGGAAGAGTTCTGTATCATTGGAGAAGGTTCCGTTGATGAGCTGCATCAGTACCTGACGGATTTCTTCGTCTGTGTTGTAGATTACATTTGGATCGTATCCGCCGTTGTTTTCGTAGTTGATTACTTCGTCGGAGCTTAAACCGAAGATAAATGCGTTTTCTGCGCCAACTTCTTCTACAATCTCTACGTTGGCACCGTCCATTGTTCCAAGTGTAGGAGCACCGTTGAGCATGAACTTCATGTTACCTGTACCGGATGCTTCTTTACTTGCTGTGGAGATCTGCTCGGAAACGTCTGCTGCTGCGAAGATCCACTCAGCGTTGGATACTCTGTAGTTTTCGATGAATACAACTTTGATCTTGCCGTTGATGGAAGCGTCGTTGTTTACTACATCTGCTACGGAGTTGATGAGTTTGATGATCTTCTTGGCTGTTGCGTAACCTGCGGATGCTTTTGCACCGAAGATGAATGTTCTTGGATAGAATTCCATTTCCGGATGCATCTTGATCTGGTTGTACAGATAGATAACATGCAGGATGTTCAGGAGCTGACGTTTGTACTCGTGAAGTCTCTTAACCTGTACATCGAAGATGGAGTGCGGGTCTACTTCTACGCCATTGTGCTCAAGGATGTATTTAGCCAGACGCTCTTTGTTCTTGAACTTAATGTTCATGAATTCCTGGAGTGCCTTTTCATCATCTGCGTAAACTGCAAGTTTCTTTAACTGCGGAAGGTCTGTGATCCAGTCCGGTCCGATGTGCTCTGTGATCCAGTCTGCAAGGAGTGGATTTGCATGGAGCAGGAAACGTCTCTGAGTGATACCGTTTGTCTTGTTGTTGAATTTCTCAGGCATCATTTTATAGAAGTCTTTTAATTCCTGATTCTTCAGGATCTCTGTATGAAGGCGTGCAACACCGTTTACAGAGTAGCCTGCTGCGATTGCAAGGTGAGCCATCTTAACCTGTCCGTCATAGATGATTGCCATCTTTTTGATCTTCTCATAATTTCCCGGATATTTTGCCTGGATCTCAAGGATGAAACGACGGTTGATCTCTTCGATGATCTGGTATACACGCGGAAGCAGTCTGGAGAAGAGCTCGATCGGCCATTTTTCAAGTGCTTCGGACATGATAGTATGGTTTGTGTAAGCAACAGATTTTCTTGTTACTTCCCATGCTTCATCCCATCCAAGTCCTTCTTCGTCCATGAGGATACGCATTAACTCTGCTACTGCTACAGTCGGATGTGTATCGTTCATCTGGAATGTTACTTTTTCATATAATTTATGGATATCGCCATGTTTCTTTTTGTATTTGGCAATTGCTGCCTGGAGGCTTGCAGATACAAAGAAGTACTGCTGTTTCAGTCTCAGCTCTTTACCTGCATAGTGGTTGTCGTTCGGGTAAAGGACTTCTACGATATTGCGGGCAAGGTTCTCCTGCTCTACTGCTTTCTTGTAATCACCCTTGTCAAAGGAATCAAGCTCGAAGTCTACGATCGGCTCTGCATCCCAGATACGAAGTGTGTTTACTACATCATTGTCATATCCTGTGATCGGCATATCATAAGGAATGGCTTTTACTGCCTGATATCCTTCGTGGATAAATTTGTTTCCGCCCTTTTCAGGATCGTACTCTACTCTTACATATCCGCCGAAGTGTACTTCTTTGGCATATTCCGGACGGCGCAGTTCAAATGGATATCCATTTTTTAACCAGTTATCCGGTACTTCGATCTGGTATCCGTTCTCGATTTTCTGTTTGAACATTCCGTAGTGATAACGGATTCCGCAGCCATATGCTGCGTAATTTAAAGTTGCGAGAGAATCAAGGAAGCATGCAGCCAGTCTTCCCAGACCACCGTTTCCAAGTGCCGGATCCGGTTCCTGATCTTCGATACAGTTAAGGTCAAATCCCAGCTCTTCGAGAGCTTCTTTTACTTCACCGTAAGCGCAAAGGTTGATCAGGTTGTTTCCGAGAGCACGTCCCATCAGGAATTCCATGGACATATAGTATACGATCTTCGGATCCTGTTCGTCATAAGCTTTCTGTGTTGCAAGCCAGTTATCAATGATAACGTCTTTTACAGAGTAGCTTACTGCCTGAAAAATCTGCTCCTGTGTAGCTTCTTCAATTGTTTTTCGATAGAGGAATTTTACGTTGTCTTTTACGCTTTTCTTGAATGCCTCTTTCTTGAACATTTCGTTTGTCATTTCATACCTCCCGTAATGGTTTCACTGTTCACTTTATTCTCAGCAATACACCTTGCGGATATTGCCGGTGAACCTCTTCATTCCGTCAACTCTTCTGTTTTCTCATATCAGAGAAATTGGGGGCAAAGAATCTCTGCCTCCAATTTCCTCTCTGAAATCAGACTGTCAAAGATAATGATACTCTTTTTTCGACAGTCTGTCATGTGTATAATTGCCGAATTTTATAACATTTTTTTGTTATCGTGCATTGCGAAAGTAGTATATTTCCTGTGAAATACCTGTAACTTATCAGTACCTTGTCAGTAATTGACCGAATGTTGTCAATTACAGTTTCTTAACACCCATAGTTACTGCTTCTTTGTTGATGTTCCACTCTTTCACATAACCATCGGTCTCGCCAAGTACCATTTCGTCTGCAAGTACTTCAGATTTGATCTCATCTTCGTGTGCTTTCATCACATCCTGGATCTTGTCGTTTCCGTGAGCGTATACTACGATCTTGTCCATAACTTCGAAGCCGGCTTCCTTACGCATGGTCTGGATCTTGCTGATGATCTCACGTACGAATCCCTCTTCGATCAGTTCAGGTGTCAGGTTTGTATCCAGAACTACGGATGTTTCACCGTCAGATTCAGATACATAGCCTTCTGTCTGTGCTGTTTCAATAAGAAGGTCTTCTTCTGTAAGCTCTACATCGTTTCCGTTGATATCCAGTTTCAGGACACCGTTGGTTCTCAGTTCGTTCATTGCTGCTGTTCCATTGATGTCTGTGAGAGCCTGTCTGATTCCTCCAAGGAGTTTACCGTATTTCGGTCCTACTGTACGAAGCTGTGGTTTGAAGCTGTAGGAGATAAAGGATTCTACATCATCTGCGAATTTTACTTCTTTGACATTCAGTTCGTCTGCGATGATGTCAGTGTAGAATTCACTCATTTTCTTCTCAGCTTTTACATACATGGTTCCGATTGGCTGACGGTTCTTGATGTTTGCTGTATTTCTGCAGGCACGTCCCAGAACTACGATCTCCAGAAGCTCTTTCATGTCTGCTTCCAGATCTTTGTCGATCCATGCTTCGTTTACAGTTGGGAAGTCGCAGAGATGGATACTCTCCGGAGCATCTTTATCCACGCTTCTTACCAGGTTCTGATAGATGTCTTCTGTCATGAACGGGATCATCGGAGCTGCTGTCTTGGCGATGGTTACCAGTGCATGGTACAGAGTCATGTAAGCATTGATCTTATCCTGCTCCATTCCCTTTGCCCAGAAACGTTCACGGCTTCTTCTTACATACCAGTTACTCATCTCATCTACGAATTCCTGAAGTGCTCTTGCTGCTTCCGGGATCTTGTAGTTAGCCAGGTCATTGTCTACAGCCTGAACAGTTGTGTTTAATCTGCTGAGCAGCCATTTATCCATTACAGGAAGCTGGTCATAGTTCAGTTCATATTTGGTCGGGTCGAAGTTGTCGATGTCTGCATATAATACGAAGAATGCGTAAGTATTCCACAGTGTGCTCATGAATTTACGCTGTCCTTCCACAACTGCCTTGCCATGGAAACGGTTCGGAAGCCATGGAGCACTGTTGATGTAGAAGTACCATCTGATGGCATCTGCGCCGTATTTGTTCAGTGCATCGAATGGATCAACTGCATTTCCTTTGGACTTACTCATCTTCTGTCCGTTCTCATCCTGGACATGTCCCAGAACGATTACGTTCTTGTATGGTGCTTTATTGAAGAGCAGTGTGGATTCTGCAAGGAGTGAGTAGAACCATCCACGAGTCTGGTCTACTGCCTCGGAGATAAAGTTTGCAGGGAACTGCTGCTCAAATAATTCTTTGTTTTCAAATGGATAATGATGCTGTGCGAAAGGCATTGCTCCTGAGTCG
>OHJZ01000809.1_pt1 | contig 15183 bp, 10 predicted proteins | sample 1568691 | NCBI WGS metagenome assembly OHJZ01 (sample SAMEA3879593, study PRJEB24766) | human gut metagenome | biome: human-associated habitat; feature: feces | place: USA | collected 1985/1987
AAATTTCGCTGTCAGATATTGTGGTACTAAGAATGAAAGACCTGACATCAATGTAATAAATAAAATTTCTTTATAATCACCGATTCCTTTAGCTCCTTCATGTTTTCCTGTGATGAAAACAACAAGGAAAGGAACGAGAATTACCATGATCGCAAGTTGTAATACAACATAAGATGCTGTCATATGTGGACTAAATCCTGTTACATTTGCTGCTGTAACCGTTGGAATTCCGATGGATCCAAATGCTACTGGTGTCGTATTGGCCACCAGGCAAACAGTTGCTGCAAAGATTGGTTCAAATCCTAATCCGCAAAGGATTCCTGCTGGAATCGCTACAGCTGTTCCGAATCCTGCCATACCTTCCATAAATCCTCCAAATCCCCATGCGATGATCAGCACAAGAACTCGTTTATCTCTTGATACAGAAGTAAGCATTTTTTTAATAAGTTCCATGTTTTTCGTATGTACGACCAAGTTGTAAGTAAACACTGCTGCCACGATAACCAGACAGATTGGCCAGATTGCCATTGCAAATCCTTCTAACCCTCCTGTGAGGACATCAATAATTTTCTGCTTCCATAAAAAAAGTGCTTCAATGACTGTAATGATCAAAGCGATCGGACAGGCTACATGTCCTGCCATCTTTAATCCGCTTAATGCAATGATCAGCCAGATGATAGGAAGCATCGCTAATAAAAAGTGAATGAACATCTTAAGTTCTCTCCTTTCTTTTCAAATATGAGCGGGTTCCGATATCCTATTTTTCAGCGTATACGCGACATAGTAAGATTGGTCCTACCAGTTACTGTACTTATATGGTAGAACCAATTTGACAAAAAGTCAAGGGATTTTTTTGCAAAACGATTTATTCTTTTTCTATTTTCTTTTCTTTTTTGTAGAAATTGCACAAAAAAAGCAGCATTTTTACAAACATACTATTTTCAATCCAACCATTTTAAGCCATTTGTATAAATACTGTTTTTTATTTATTTGTTAATTTTTCATCAATTTCCACAAATTTCGTATTTCGAACTATTTTACGGAGTCTTTTTCTTTCGTTATACTATTTTGATATTGCTTCCATATGATCGTGGACAATATCACTGCAATATAGTCTGTCAATGCCTGCCCATATATGACTCCGTCAACCGCATTTAAAAGATACAATAACGGGATCAGCTGAACTTCATTGGCTAGTCCCATTTGTAAAAATGTAATAAACATATTTGCTTTGAATACAATTCCGATTGCTGCAACTGGTGCATTCCCATAGACTACGAGAGTCTAGTTTAATACGATGGTTGATACACTAGATATGTGTTATATTATCTATATACTTTATAAAACGCAAAAGAAATTATCACGAGGTGAATAAATAATCATGAAAGCTTACGAACGTTTATTAAATTACGTCAAAATTTTAACTCCAAGCAATGAAAACAGCCAAACTGTCCCTTCTTCTGATTGTCAGTTTGATCTTGCCCGAGTCTTAGAAAATGAAATGAAGGAACTTGGTCTCAGTGATGTCTACTTAGATGACAAATGTTACCTATATGGCAAATTACCTGCCACAAAGGGCTATGAAAACTGTCCTGCGATCGGATTTATTGCTCATATGGATACTGTTTCTGATTTCTGTGATCACCCAATCCGTCCGATCCTTACGAAGAATTATAATGGAGAAGCTCTTCCTCTTGGAGATAGTAGTCTGGTTCTTGATCCGAAAGTTTTCCCTCATCTTTCTTCTCTCAAGGGCCGTACTTTGATCACATCGGATGGTACAACGATCCTTGGTGCGGATGATAAAGCTGGGATTGCCGAGATTCTTACGATGACAGAACGTCTGATCCATGAAGAGATTCCTCATGGTCCGATCAGCATTGCATTTACTCCAGATGAAGAAATCGGAAGTGGTGCCGAGTATTTCGATATCAAGCGGTTTGATGCTGATTTTGCTTATACTTTGGATGGCGATACCGAAGGTGAGATCCAGTTTGAGAATTTTAATGCCTGCAAAGCTGAGTTTGAGATTACTGGTTTTAATGTACATCCTGGTTCTTCAAAGGATACGATGATCAATGCCTCACTTGTAGCTATGGAGATCAACTCTTGTCTACCTTCTATGGAAACTCCTAGAAACACGGAAGATTATGAGGGATTCTATCATCTGATCAATATGAATGGTGATGTGAGTCATGCAACATTGCATTATATTGTCAGGGATCATGATCAGGGACTATTTGAAGCAAAGAAACAGACGTTACGTTTGATTGAGAAAAATATGAATGAAAAATGGGGTGATGGTTGCGTCACTTTAACCATTACAGATCAGTATCAAAATATGGCTGAAGTTATTAAGGATTGTCCTCATTTGATTGAAAATGCAAAGAAGGCTTGTGAAAATGCTGGCGTGGATCCGTTGGTTCTGCCAATTCGTGGAGGTACAGATGGATGTCAGTTAAGTTTCCGAGGACTTCCTTGTCCGAATCTTGGAACTAGTGGACATGCTTATCATGGACCTTATGAACATATTAGCGTTGAAGGAATGGATATATGTGTTGATGTTATTGTGGAATTGATTAAATTGTATACTGAAGGTTGTTGATGTATAAATAGAGAAAGAACAATGTATTAGGGTCAGAAAAACGAATTTCATTGACGGCTTTTTTGCAAAACGCTGATTCGCCAATACTCCTGGCACAACTCGCTTCGCTCAAACAGTGCCCCGTATTGGCTGCGATTTTGCAAAAAATCCTATGAAATTCTATCATTTCGTACCTCTATCTTTCTTTATATTTTTATGAATACTTAATACATTTCCGTCATACAATTAAAATTTACACAGTTGCATGTGTAGATCTATTATCTGCTCCTTCATGGCTTTTCTGGAACAGTTTCTTAAAGCAGGAAACTGCAACCATAAGTCCAAGTGCCATCAGAAGTAAAGCGACGATCAACTGTAATCCATCGATCATAAATACGAATCCACCTGTTACAAAGATCTTTGTAAAGATTCCGATCACGGCCTGTACAAGGGCTGTAAATGTTACAACTAACATGATGCACATAGGTGCGTATAACATCCATCCTTTTCTTCCTGTTGTTAATAAGAAGACAGATAATGCGATCAATACCAAAGATGCTAATAACTGGTTTGCGGCTCCGAATAATGGCCAGATGTTGTTGTATCCACCTAAGCATAATAAGAATCCGAAGAATAATGTGATAACAGTTGAGAAATATTTGTTTGTAAATAATTTTCTTACCCCTGTAAGATCAGAGCCATCAGCAGCTTCTCCCATGAATAATTCCTGGAATGACATACGTCCGATTCTTGCTACAGAGTCAAGGGATGTTAATGCAAGTGCAGAAACACACATTGTCATAAAGCAAGTAGCTACATGTTTAGGGATTCCAAGTAGTGTTAAGAATCCAGCTACATTTCCTGAGAAGATCTGGAATGGTGTTCCTTCAGGCATTTTACCACCGACAGCTGCTGCACCGACAACAACTAAGGCAATAACACCTAATAAAGATTCTACCATCATAGATCCATATCCAACACAAAGCATGTCTTTTTCATTGCTGACTGTTTTAGATGATGTTCCGGAAGATACCAAACTGTGGAATCCTGAAACAGCACCACAGGCGATCGTGATAAATAATGTAGGGAATAAGCTTTTTCCACCAACATTAAATCCACTGAATGCTGGTAAGTTCATTGCTGGATGAGCAACAAATACACCAAGGACAGCACCGATGATCATTCCGACTAATAAGAAGGTACTTAAATAGTCACGAGGCTGCATCATTAGCCACATTGGCATAACAGATGCAAGGAATAAGTAAACCATAACGACTGCGATCCAAGTATTTTTTGTAAAATATAATGGGAAGGCAATACCAACGGCTAACATAACGAGCAGTAATACAAGTCCTGCAACAAATTCTACTTTCTGGTTTGGTTTTACATATTTTGTGAATAATCCGAAAACAACAGCTCCTAAGATAAATAACATGGAGATAGAAGCAGCGGCAGCGTTTGGTGAACTTTTAGCACCTGTTACTGTGAATCCGTTAAATGTTCCTGCAACCATATCTGTGAAAGCTGCGATTACAAGTAAAGTAAATAACCAGGAGAACAGAAGAAATAATTTTCTTCCTGTTTTACCAATGTATTTCTCGATCAGGACACCCATGGATTTTCCTTCGTTCTTTACAGAAGCGTAAAGAGCTGTAAAATCCTGAACGGCTCCGAAGAAGATACCACCGATCAACAGCCAGAGAAGAACTGGCAGCCATCCAAACATTGCGGCGATGATCGGTCCGGTAACAGGACCTGCACCTGCGATGGATGAAAACTGATGGGAAAATACAACGGCTTTTGGTGTTGGGATGTAATCTTCACCATCTTCGTGTGTGTAAGCTGGGGTTTTCGCTTTAGGATCAATTCCCCATGTCTTAGCTAACCAGCGTCCGTAAAGGGCATAACCAGCAACTAATACGACGATTGCGATTGCTACGATTGTTAAGCTATTCATTCTTAATCACTCCTCTTAAAATAAACTCTATCATAAAATAAAATGTATTCAAAACACAGGATACAATAAAAATGAGTAAAAAAAATCTCCTGAAATGCCTGCTCAGCATTCCAGAAGACGAATATTCTCCGCGGTACCACTTCTTTTTATTACTCAAATCGTAATCCCTTAGTCACATCATTTAATGTGCTCCTTGATAACGGAAGGATTCCGGTCGCACTTACTAATGAATCATCATGTTCAGCTGACTGCTCGCAGGGGATATGGACATAAGTTCTTTATTGCCTCACAGCAACCGGCAACTCTCTGAAAAAGAATTCAAATATCAATGTGTCCTGCTCATTGCATTCTGTATTTCGTTGCATTCATAATAGTCCTGTAAAAAAAGAATGTCAAGAGAAAATAATGTTCTATTTTTGATACAATCAAGCCATTAAGGCTTTGCTTACTTCCTTAAGATTCATACCGTTAGAGCCTTTGATCAGTACGACATCGTTCTTCTTTAAGTAAGTTTCAAGGAAAGCGATCAGTTCTCCGTTAGAAGAAAATGCACGGGTATGAAGAGAAGGATTTTCCTTCCATGCTTCCTCAATATAATGTCTGGAAAGTTCACCAGTGATAAAGAGATCTGTCACTTTTGTTGTAGCGATAAAACGTCCCACTTCTTTGTGGTATTCCGGTGAATCTGGTCCAAGTTCTAACATGTCAGATAAGACAGCGATCTTTCTTCCACGTGTCTTAAATTCAGATAAAATACTTAAACTTGCTTTTATGGAATCTGGGCTTGCATTATACGCATCATCGATCAGAATATAGTCGTTAACGTGGATAATATTCTGTCGCTGACCAGAAAATGTGGATAACTGTGCTTTGATAGCACTCATTGGAACATCATAGCGAAGTCCGATCGCAATGGCGGCTAATGCATTGGATACATTATGCTTTCCAAGTACATTTAAAGTGATAGGTTCTTTCATATCACCATAGTGGAATTCAAATAAAGTCTGTCCACCTTTTTCACGGATTTTTTCTGCACGGTAAGTACAATCATCTGCGAAACCGTAAAATTCATATGGTTTTTTGACATAATCGATATGTTTACGGATCATATCATTATCTCCATTTAAGAATAGGACACCATCTTCAGGCAGACCATTCTGGATATCTAATTTTTCGATACAGATATTGTCTCGTGAACCCATCATCTCAATGTGTGAAACACCAACATTTGTGACAACACCAACGTTTGGATGGATGATATTACCAAGAGTTGTGATCTGTCCCTTTTCACTCATTCCCATCTCAAGAACACCGATTTCATCTTCGGATGTCAGATGATCTAATGTTAATGGAACACCAACCTGACTGTTTTGATTGCCAATCGTTTCAAATACTTTGTATTTGCCCTTTAAAACATGTGCGATCATCTCGCGGGTTGTTGTTTTACCAACACTTCCAGTAACGCCGATGATCGGAAGAGACATTTTATTTCTGTAATAGGCAGCAATCTGCTGCATGGCTGTCAAAGTATCAGGAACTTTGATGTATGGAGCATTTCCTGAAGCTTCTGTATGTTCTTGTGTTAAGCAGGCACCGCCTTCTTTTAATGCATTAGGAATAAAAATATGGGCATCAACACGTTCTCCGATGATCGGTACAAATAAAGTGTTAGGACCGATCTCCATAGAATTCGTACTTAAGTGGTCAATCTTCATGGAAGGATCACCACATAAAAGTGTTCCGTCTGTTGCTTCTAAAATGTCTTGAATTGTTATATTCTCCATAGAAAACCTCGTTTCTTTCACTGTTAAATTTCAGCATAGGTGTGATTGATGATAACGGTTTAAAAAATTTATGCTGTTATCTACAGATTATAGCATAAAATGAAGTTGTATGATAAAATGATAGCCAGAAAATACAAAAAACATATTAGAAAAGAGGGTTCATGAGTTTTACACATTTACATGTCCATACAGAATACAGTCTGCTGGATGGTTCCAGTAAGATCAAGGAGCTAGTTCATCAGGCAAAAGAGCTTGGCATGGACAGCATTGCGATCACCGATCATGGAGCGATGTACGGAGTAATCGATTTTTACAGGGCAGCGAAAGCAGAAGGAATCAAACCGATCATTGGATGCGAGATTTATGTAACAACTGGTTCGAGATTCGATAAAGAAGCCAGTCAGGGAGATAAAAGATACTATCACCTGGTACTTCTTGCCAAAAATGACACGGGTTACCATAACTTGATGAAGATCGTTTCCAGGGGGTTTACCGAAGGATTTTATTACAAGCCACGAGTAGATTATGAAGTTCTGGAAGAATACAAGGAAGGTCTGATCGCATTAAGTGCATGTCTTGCTGGGGAAGTTGCAACTTATATCCGTGAAAATAACTACGAAAAAGCAAAGAATACGGCGTTGAGATTACAGGATCTTTTTGGAAAAGACAATTTCTTCCTGGAATTGCAAGATCACGGAATTCCAGACCAGACAAAAGTAAATACGGCACTGCTTAAGATGTCAAAAGAGACAGGAATTGATCTGGTTGCTACAAATGATATTCATTATACATTTAAAGAAGATGCCGAGGCACACGATATCTTGCTTTGTATCCAGACGGGGAAGAAAGTGCAGGATGAAGACCGTATGCGTTATGAAGGAGGTCAGTATTATTTAAAATCTCCGGAAGAAATGCAGAGATTGTTCCCATATGCAAGAGAAGCGATCGAGAATACAGGCAAGATTGCCAAACGTTGTAATGTTGAAATCGTATTTGGAGAACAGAAAGTGCCAGAATATGATGTCCCAGAAGGATACACTGCGGTTACGTATCTGAACCATTTATGCGAAGAAGGCTTAAAACGTCGTTATCCGAATATTACAAAAGAATTAAGAGAGCGGCTGGATTATGAATTGAAAACTATTGAAAATATGGGATATGTTGATTATTTTCTGATCGTATGGGATTTCATTCATTATGCAAAAGAACATGGGATCGCAGTGGGACCTGGTCGTGGTTCCGCAGCCGGAAGTATCGTTTCTTACTGTTTGGAGATCACAGATATCGATCCGATCCGGTATCAACTGCTGTTTGAACGTTTCTTAAATCCAGAACGTGTATCCATGCCCGATATCGACGTGGATTTCTGTTATGAGAGAAGACAGGAAGTCATTGATTATGTTGTAAGAAAATACGGGAAAGATCAAGTGGTACAGATCATCACTTTTGGAACTATGGCTGCAAGGGCCGTGATCCGTGATGTCGGAAGAGTTTTGGATATTCCATATGCAAAAGTAGATGGAATATCCAAGATGGTTCCAAATGAATTAAATATTACGATCGATAAAGCATTAAAGATCAGCAAGGACTTGAGAAATGCTTATGAGCAGGACGAAGAAACACATTATCTGATCGATATGTCGAAGAGACTAGAAGGACTTCCAAGACATGCTTCTATGCATGCAGCTGGAGTCGTGATCGGTAAGACAGCGATTGATGAATATGTGCCATTAGCAACAGGTGCAGATAACGCAGCTGTTACTCAGTTTACGATGACAACGATTGAAGAACTTGGTCTGTTGAAGATGGACTTTTTGGGACTTCGTACATTAACAGTCATTCAGGATGCAGAGAAAATGGTGCGAAGAAAAGTGCCGGATTTTGATATCACGAAAATTGATCCGACAGACAAAGAAGTTTATGAGATGATCGGAAATGGTCATACAGAAGGTGTGTTTCAGTTGGAAAGTTCAGGAATGAAGTCATTTATGAAAGAACTAAAACCACAGAATATGGAAGATATCATTGCTGGAATTTCTTTGTATCGACCGGGACCAATGGACTTTATTCCACGATACATTGAGGGAAAGAATCATCAGGAAAGTATACATTATGAATGTGAACAGATGGAAGAGATTCTGGAGCCAACCTATGGATGTATCGTTTATCAGGAACAGGTTATGCAGATCGTTATGAAACTAGCCGGATATACGCTTGGACGAAGTGACCTTGTACGTCGTGCGATGTCCAAGAAAAAAGGCGATGTCATGATCAAAGAACGACAGAATTTCGTTTATGGAAATGAAGAAGAAGGAATTCCAGGATGTATCAATAACGGTATTGATGAAAAGACAGCGAACCAGATCTGGGATGAGATGTTAGACTTTGCAAAATATGCATTTAACAAATCTCATGCGGCAGCATATGCAGTAGTTGCCTATCGTACAGCCTATTTAAGATGCCATTATCCAGTAGAATTTATGGCAGCCTTGTTAACCTCTGTTCTTGGAAATACAAACAAGATTTCAGAATACAGTTATGCCTGCAAGAAATTAGGAATTAAGATTTTGCCACCAGATATTAACTATGGAGAGGGTGCGTTCTCTGTAGACCATGGAAATATCCGCTATGGACTGACTGCGATCAAGAGTCTGGGACGGCCAGTCATTGAAGCAATCATAAGAGAACGAAATTTAAATGGACCATACAGAGATTTTAAAGATCTCGTGGAACGATTATCAAGCAAAGAGATCAATAAACGAACTGTAGAAAATCTGATCAAATCGGGAGCTTTAGATTGTTTTCATGTAACAAGAAAGCAGCAGATGATCGTCTACGCCAGTGTGATCGATAGTATCCAGAAAGAACGGAAAAATGAGATCGCAGGACAGATGAGTCTGATGGATCTTCTTGGAGAAGAAGACCAGCAGTCTTTTCAGATTTCCTATCCAGATGTTGGGGAATATGAGAAAGAGCAGAAACTTGCCATGGAAAAGGAAGTGCTTGGGATCTACGTCAGTGGACATCCTTTAGAGGATGATATAGAACGCCTTGAACGAAGTGTAACAGCACATACTTCTGATTTTGTGATCGATGAAGAAACAGGAAAGACAAAGATTTGCGATCGGGAAAGCTGTATCATTGGCGGTTTGATCAGTGAGATGAGTGTGAAACTTACGAAGAAGAATCAGAATATGGCATTTATCACACTGGAAGACTTAAGAGGAACCGTGGAAGTTGTCGTATTTCCAAGACAGTATGCGACATATCAGTCTCTTTTAAGAGAAGATGCCAAAGTATTTATCAAAGGAACAACACAGATTTCTGAAGAAGAAAGCAAAGTCATATGTAATCAGATCATCAGTTTTGAGGATAGCAGACAGGAATTATGGGTACAATTTGCGGATAAAGAAGCATTTTTTAAAGAAGAGGATGCATTAAAAGGTATTTTAACTTCCTATCCCGGTAAAAATCCAGTGGTGATCTATTGCAAAACAGAACGTGCTGTGAACCGTCTAGGGAGAGATTATATGGTTTCTGGTGACGAGAATTTATTATTTGATCTCGAAAAACGATATGGAAAAGAAAATATTCGGGTTAGATCGTTAGGAATATAACAAAGACTATTGAAAAATTTCTTTAAATGGATTAGAATAAAAGCCAAGTTAAGAATTGTATGGATTAATAATTGGAGGATATTGCAAATGGGAAAACCAAACATTAAAACAATTGGAGTTTTAACAAGTGGTGGAGATGCACCTGCTATGAACGCAGCAGTGCGTGCCGTAGCCAGAATTGGTAAAGAAAGAGGATTAAAAGTTAAGGGAATCCGTAAAGGTTACAATGGACTGTTAAACGAAGACATCATCGATTTAACACCAACAGAAACAGCCGATACGATCTTCCGTGGAGGTACAATCCTTTTCACAGCCAGATGTGAAGAATTTAAGACAGAAGAAGGTCAGAAACGTGGTGCTGAGATCTGTAAAGCACATGGAATCGACGGATTGGTAGTTATTGGTGGAGACGGTTCTTTCCAGGGAGCTAAGAAGTTAGCAGCGCTTGGAATCAACACGATCGCTGTTCCAGGAACGATCGACTTAGATATCGCATGTACAGAATATACGATCGGATTCGATACAGCTGTTAACACAGCGATGGAAGCGATCGACAAGATCCGTGATACATCAACATCTCATGAAAGATGTAGTATCGTAGAGGTTATGGGACGTGGAGCTGGATATATCGCATTATGGTGTGGTATGGCAACAGGAGCAGAAGATATCCTGATCCCAGAAAGCTTTGATGGAAACCTTCCTAAGGTAGAACAGCAGATCATCGAACATTTACTTCGTAACAGAGCAAAAGGTAAGACACATCATATGGTAATCAATGCCGAAGGTGTTGGACATTCTTACAGTATGGCGAAGAGAATCGAATCTGCAACAGGTATTGAAACACGTGCTACGATCCTTGGACATATGCAGCGTGGTGGAAGCCCAACAGCAAAAGACCGTGTATACGCTTCTATGATGGGTGCTTACGCAGTTGACTTATTATGTGCAGGAAAGACAAACCGTGTTGTTGGATACCAGAACGGAAGATTCATGGATATGGACATTGACGAAGGACTCGCAATGACAAAAGATATCGATGAATATCAGCTTCAGATTGCACATTTATTAGGAAAATAAATAAAACATTATCTTAGAGGAATCCTGTTTATCTAGGATTCCTCTATTTCTCTATATAGGAGCATTATTTTATGAAAGAGTTACGACCGGTACAGGTCATATTGCTTGGATTTTTAATTACAATATTTGCAGGATCGATACTGCTTGCACTGCCGATCGCAACACAAAGCGGGCAGGCAACGCCTTATATTGATGCATTATTTACAGCAACAACATCTGTGTGTGTGACGGGTTTGATCGTTGAGACAACAATGGCACATTGGAGTATATTTGGGCAGGCAGTGATCATATTGCTTGTACAGATCGGAGGACTTGGTGTCATTACGATCACAACAGGAATGTTTTTTATGCTTCGAAAGAGGATCACTCTTGGAAATAGAATGTTGATTCAGGAGTCTATGGGTCTTAATACAATGACAGGTTTAGTTCCATTAGTTAAGAAGATTCTGATCGGGACAGGGATCATAGAAGGAATTGGAGCAGTTCTTTATGCGACTCAGTATGTGCCGGAATTTGGCATTGGATATGGAGTATGGGCAGCAATCTTTAATTCAATCTCGGCATTTTGTAATGCAGGAATGGATATTGTAAGAGACGACAGTCTGCGAAGCTATGTAACGAATCCAGTTATGAATTTTACGACAATGGGGCTGATCATCCTGGGAGGTCTTGGATTTGTTGTATGGAAAGATCTTTGGCAGGGATTCAAAAAGATCATAAAAGATAAAGTTCCTGTAAAAAGGATGATACAACAATGGAGACTTCAGACCAAGATCGTGTTATCCATTACGTCATTTTTGATCTTGTTTGGTACAATATTGATCTTTCTGTTTGAATATCATAATCCAGCAACTATGGAGAGTCTGTCATTGCCACAGAAGATACAGGCATCACTGTTTCAGTCTGTGACGACACGTACCGCAGGGTTTGAGACGGTAGCACAGGGCGCATTGACGGATGCATCTTCGCTGGTTTCTATGTTTCTGATGATCATCGGAGGATCACCAACTGGTACTGCAGGCGGTGTCAAGACAGTGACATTCGCAATTCTTGTATTTTGTGTGCTCTCTGTGGCAAAACAAGAAGAATCAATTACGTTATTTAAACGAAGAGTTCCACAGAATCTGTTGGCTAAAGCGCTTGCGATCATTGTGATCAACTTGATCGTGCTGATGACATCTGTGTTATTGCTGTTGGTATTTGATCATGGGACTTTTATGGATTCATGCTATGAATGTGTATCAGCACTCGCGACAGTTGGTTTAACCAAAGGATTGACACCGAATTTGACAATCGCAGGGAAAGTGATTATCATCATTACCATGTATTTAGGGCGTGTCGGACCGATTTCTATGGCGATCGGTTTTTCACAGAAGAATAAGAAAAAGATGGTCATGTATCCGGAACAGGATCTGATCTTATAAGTGAAATAGATTCATATTATAACATGATATCGCAACGGAGGTAACGGAGAAGAATGAAGAAGTCAGTTGCAGTTTTAGGACTTGGAAAGTTTGGAAGCAGTATCGCAAGGTCACTTGCCAAAGGTGGAGCAGAAGTACTGGCAGTTGATAAAGATGAGGATCTTGTAAGAGATATCGCAGATAAAGTAACTTGTGCAGTCTGTGTGGATATATCTGATAAGGAAATGATGAACAACATCGGATTGGAAGGAATGGATGCAGTTGTGATCGCAACTGCAGAGCATTTAGATTCCAGTGTTATGGCATTGATGATCGTCAAAGAGATCGGTGTGCCATATGTTCTTGCGAAGGCAGACGGAACTTTAAAAGGAGAGATATTAAAACGTGTTGGAGCCGATGAGATCGTTTATCCAGAAGAAGAGATGGGAGCAAGGATCGCAAACAATCTGCTTGGAGGAAGTATGACAGATCTGTTTGACCTTTCCGCAGATACAAGTATCGTTAAAGTACCGGCAAGAAAAGAATGGATCAACAAATCATTAGTAGACATTAATTTCCGTGGAAAATATAACGTTAACGTCATCGCGATCGAAGGAGAAGGTGGTGTTGACGGGGCTCCAGATCCAACGAAACCGATCAAAGATGAGGAAAATCTTGTGCTGATCGGTAAGAAAGAAGATCTGGTCAAATTAAGAAAATAATAGATCGGAGGTGGATAAGAATATGATCACAACCACTCAGAATAAGCAGATCAAACAGATCATCAAATTAAAGAAGAGTGCAAGAGAAAGAAGAAAACAAGAATTATTTCTTGTAGAGGGAATTCGTATGTTTACAGAGATCCCAGAAGAATATTTATATAAAGTCTATGCATCTGAAGATTTTTATAACGAACATAGAGTGATTTTTGAACATATGGATGTGGAATTGGTATCACCTCAAGTTATGAAAGAGATTTCCGATACGATGACACCACAGGGAGTTCTTGCACTGGTGAAGATGATGAGATATTCTTTAGAAGATCTTCTAGAACAGGAAAAACCATTATTTCTGGTGCTTGAGAATCTTCAGGATCCGGGGAATCTCGGGACGATCCTTCGAACAGGAGAGGGTGCAGGGATCAATGGTGTTATCATGAGTCATGATACAGTAGATATTTATAATCCAAAGGTTACGCGCTCCACGATGGGATCAATATTTCGTGTGCCATTTGTCTATGTCGATGATCTTTTAGAAGTTGCAGAAACGATGAAACAAAAGAATATCATCACGTATGCAGCACATCTCAATGGAACAGACTATACGAAGGAAGATTATCAAAAAGGAACCGCATTTTTCATTGGCAATGAGGGAAATGGTCTGACAGATAAGTTGACAGACAAAGTACAGAAGAAGATCAAGATTCCAATGTGTGGTAAGGTAGAATCATTAAATGCAGCCATGGCATCAGGCCTTTTAGTTTATGAGGCAAGACGCCAGAGACAGGGGGTGGATTAAATGTATGCAGTTTATTGGCTGATCGCATCCGCGGTATTTTTACTTGTTGAGATCATGACACTTGGACTTACAAGTATCTGGTTTGCAGGTGGAGCCGTTGTTGCGGCGATCGCAGCACTATTTGGTGTTCCATTTTGGGTACAGATGTTGATATTTATCGTGGTAACATGTCTGTTGTTTGCACTGACAAGACCAGTTGCCAAACGATATTTAAACAGCAAGGTGCAAAAAACGAATACCGATGCATTGATCGGACAGACAGCACTTGTCAAAGAAACGATCAATAACATGGAAAGCAAAGGGTTGGTTCAGTTAAATGGCCAGGATTGGACTGCGAGAAGCTTTGAGGCTGGAGAGATCATTCCAGAAGGCAGCGAAGTGATCGTAAAAGAAATCCGAGGCGTGAAACTGATCGTAGAAAGAGAGGTATAAGATTATGTCGATTATTTTATTTATTATCGTTATCGCATTGCTTGCGATGATCATTTCATCCACAGTGCGTATCGTGCCGCAGGCACATGCTTATGTTGTAGAACGACTGGGTGCTTATCAGGGAACATGGTCTGTAGGACTTCATGTCAAAGTCCCATTTATTGATCGTGTTGCAAGAAAAGTCAACTTAAAAGAGCAGGTTGTGGATTTTCCACCACAGCCAGTTATCACAAAAGATAACGTTACGATGCAGATCGATACAGTTGTATATTTTCAGATCACTGATCCAAAATTATACAGTTACGGTGTAGAGAACCCGATCATGGCAATCGAGAATCTGACAGCTACAACACTTCGAAATGTCATCGGTGATCTGGAATTAGATGAGACATTAACTTCCAGAGAGACGATCAATACACAGATGAGAGCAACACTTGACGTTGCGACAGATCCATGGGGAATCAAAGTAAACCGTGTGGAACTTAAGAACATCATTCCACCAGCAGCCATTCAGGATGCCATGGAGAAACAGATGAAAGCAGAACGTGAACGAAGAGAAGCGATTCTGATCGCAGAAGGTGAGAAGAAGTCCGCGATCTTACGTGCAGAAGGACAGAAAGAATCTATGGTCCTTCAGGCAGAGGGAGATAAGGAAGCAGCAATCCTTCGTGCGGAAGCGAAGAAAGAAGCAACGATTCGTGAAGCAGAAGGTCAGGCAGAAGCGATCCGTGCGATTCAGAAAGCGAATGCACAGGGTATTGAATCAATCAAGGCAGCCAAAGCTGACGATGCAGTCATCCAGTTAAAGAGC
>OHJZ01000811.1_pt1 | contig 15162 bp, 8 predicted proteins | sample 1568691 | NCBI WGS metagenome assembly OHJZ01 (sample SAMEA3879593, study PRJEB24766) | human gut metagenome | biome: human-associated habitat; feature: feces | place: USA | collected 1985/1987
GGATGCATTCCTCCGAAAAAAATGTTCGCACCCGTAGAGAACGAACGGTTGAATGCAGCTTTGTCACTGTGCCATTTGCCGGTTCCGAAGGTTGTATAGCCGTTCTCGCGGAACAGCTCGGGAAATGTTTTCTCATTTTTGGGGATGACTTGTCCGTTGCGGTGTACGTCCATCAGACCGCGTCCGGTAAGAAGCATCGCACGACTGGGCTGCGAGATGGCACCGTTGAGTCCACCCATTACATGAGTTTGGGTGAATGACATACCCTGATTGACAAGTCTGTCCATATTCGGAGTCTGAATTTCATTATTACCCCAAGCATGGATAGTGCTGAATGTCTGGTCATCCGTTAGCAATACAAGTACATTGGGGCGTTTCGGGCTATTCTCTTTATTGTCTTTTTCTGAATTCGCTCCGAATGCAGAAGAGCCTCCAAAAGGTATGTTCAACATTGCCGGAAGGCATAGGAATAGGGTCTTGTTTTTCATTTTAAAATTCATCATACTAGTTTTATTTTATGATTTAAGTTTCTATTTAGATGGTGCTTGGCAAGGGACTGCTCCCCAAGCACGATAATGCTTAGTCATTGCATTGTTCAATTTTCGAAACATATCTCCTTGCAAAGGTAGTGGAGTAGTTTCCAAAGAGTCTTCCTCCAAATTAAACATCTGTACTTTTTCAAAGGGAAGATTCTGTAAAAGTTTGTACTCATTATACCTCACCGCACTCTGCGACTTCCCCCCAAATTGCGGACCACCTTCATTTCGAAGCCAGAAAACGAAACGATCTTCTGTATTCTGTTTCTTTCTCTTAATGGCATCCAATACAGAAATACCATCTATCTCATGCCTGACCGGTACATTCACAAAATCACAAATAGTAGGCATAAGGTCCATCATCACAACAAAATGGTTGTCACGTCGACCGCCTTCGAAAACTCCTGGCATATTCAGAGCACAAGGGACATGGATACCTCCCTCAAACATATCGCCTTTGGCACCCCGGGTAGGTCCATTGTTTGCCATACTTCCCCGGTCCCCTCCATTATCAGAAGCAAATATTACCAATGTATTACTCAACTGACCGCTTTCCTCGAGAGCCTGCATCACTTTACCTATATTATCATCCAAATGTTCAATCAGGGCTATCAGCCGTGCACGCTTGACCGGTAACGACTTGTCTCTTTCCTGTACCTTGTTCACCCACTCTACCGGTGGTTGTAAAGGAGAATGGGGGGCATTGTAGGCAAGATAAAGAAAAAAGGGATTCTTCTCTTTTGCCTCTTTCTTAATATAATCCACACTCCATGAAGTAAACAATTCGGTAGCATGACCTTTGGGGGTAATTTCTTTGTCGTTCAGATACATGTAATTTCCTCCCTGCCGCTGATGCGTGTAATAGTCATCCATCATATCTGCAAGGAAACCATGAAAATGCTCGAATCCTCTCTCATTCGGAAGATTCGGACTTTTCCAGCCTAGATGCCATTTGCCAATTAGTGCAGTTCTGTAGCCACCATTTTTAAGTACCTCAGGCATGGTGACGGCAGACGGATCGAAATAACCCCAATTTTGATCGATGGAAGGACGGATGACCCCTGGTACTCCTACCATAGCCGGAAAACGTCCGGTCAACAGTGCGGCACGCGAAGGAGAAGACACGGATGAATTAGCATAAAAGTTATCCAAACGCACTCCAGTTTCAAAGATGCGATCAATATTTGGAGTACTCAAATCTTTAGCATATTGGCAGGACAAATCGCCCAATCCAAGATCATCTACAAGAATCAGTAAAACATTGGGAGTAGCTTTATCAACCGTATTCGAAGCCAAAGCTGCACCGGAAGTCATAGTAGTTCCCAATGCCAGCAAGGCTATTTTTTCTATCTTCATAGTTACTATGCATATTAAGTGTTATTTTTATTCGTACGTCGTACTTTTCGAGCAAACTGGTCAGGAACTTCTGAATAGACGGACTTGGCCCAGCGAGTAATCTGTTCATCCAGTCTTTTAACTAATTCAGGTTCCTGCTCACTCATATTATTTTCCTCGTATGGATCATTGTCCAGGTCAAACAAATGCAATGTAATTTTTCCCTTTTGGTTGTAACGAACCAGCTTCCATTTGCCATCTCTCACAGAGATAGTCTTATTACCATTTCCCCAAAACAAAAGTCTCTGAGAAAGCTCCTTCCCCTTAAACAAAGGTACCAGAGAAGCTCCATCCAACTTCTTCTTCGAGTCATCATAATGAATGTTCGCCATGTCCAGCATAGTCGGAAAAAGATCGAAACTCATCACGGTCTGTTTGCACATTGTTCCTCCTTTGACAGTTCCAGGCATATAACAAATACCAGGGACACGGTGTCCTCCTTCCCATGGAGCTCCCTTCGCACCTCTATACCCTCCGGTAGAACCTCCATTATTTATCACCGGACCATTATCAGAGAAAAAGACAACGAACGTATTCTTGTCCAATTTATATTTTTTCAACGTTTCCAGAATCCGTCCCACACTCCAATCCAATTCCTCTACCATATCTTTATAAATTTCCTTATTTGGCCTGTCGGAGTTTTTATCCCCTTCCAGAGTAGCCTCTGTACGGATCGCCTTTTCATTAGGTCCCTGCATAGGAGAGTGAGGAGCCGCATGCGCTATATATAGACAAAATGGTTTATCCTTATTTTCTTTTATGTAATCCTCGGAAAGCGTTGTTAGTAAGGTTGTTGTATATCCCGGCATATTTTTCATTTCCAAACCGTCCCACCAGTCCACATCTCCATAACGGTTGCGGTGACTCTGATAGTCGACATTTCCGGATTTAAAACCTACAAATTTCTGAAAGCCAAAGTTCATCGGATGATGTTTCTGCAAGTATCCTAAATGCCATTTACCAATCAAAGCTGTCCGGTATCCATTGTCTCCCAAGATTTTTGCAAAAGTTATTTCTTCCGACTGAAGTCCTACCTCCTTATCTTTATCATCTCGGGGTACCAAAAGAACTTTCTCCAAGCCAGCTCTCTGTTGATAACGCCCAGTTAAAAGCCCACAACGCGTCGGACTACTGACTGAACCATTCGAATGGAAATCTGTGAACATCATCCCCTCCCGGGCCATTTGATCAATATTCGGGGTCTTTATATACTCATTGCCGTATATGCCCACATCACCATACCCCATATCATCTGCAACGATAATGACAAAGTTTGGTTGTTTTTGGGCCATCATTTCAACGGGAGAAAATGCTGCTAAAGCACAAGTAGCGGCTACGAAATGTCTCGAGTGATTCTTCATAATTTTATGCGAATTTGGTTGTTGAAAGGAAAACAAATACTTTTATTTCATGCAAATATACGAAATGCTCATTCCATTGAAACCTCCTAGATTTTATTTTGATGAAAAATATAAGTAGCTTAAAAGGTATCATGCTAATAATCAGCAACATAAAATATAATTAAATAGCAATTATGTAGCTACAAAAAGGAAAAGAAAAAAGCACTACCATCTTATATTCAGTACATCCATCAGCATTAAACAATTCACATAGTCATTACATTTTATCATCAAATATTTTAGATAACATACTACTAATAAGCAAGTTAAATATTATCTCTTTTACAAATTCTCCTTTTAGCTTTTACATACCATAGGAGATATACATATTGATTGTATTTTTGTGGCATAACTAAATTTACTACTATATGAGAAATATGATTTCTATCCGCATTCTCTTTTTAACTATTGTATTTTCCATATTTGAAGTTTCTTCATATACAGGTGGAAATACATACGCACAGAATGCCCGAACATTTGCAACAGGAACCGTTGTTGACGAGCAAGGACAACCCATACCAGGTGTGAATGTCCTTTGCCAAAACTCCAATTATGGAACAACCACCACTATCGATGGAACTTTCAAGATTCAAACAAAAGGTAAGAATCCAGTTCTTGAATTTTCGTTCATCGGGTTTCAGAAACAGGAGATCACAATCAAAGACCCCAAAAAGCTTATTAAAGTAGTCATGATTGAAGATGGCTATATGTTGGATGAAACCGTAGTTATCGGCTATGGAACCCAAACAAAGAGAACGATAACATCTGCCATGACTTCCATCAAATCCGAAGAATTATCTGGATATGTAGGCTCTTCTATCGAACAAACCATCTCAGGTTTAGTCCCCGGAGTTCGTATACAGACTTCCGACGCGACTCCTGGTGGTGATATCAATGTAGAAGTCCGCGGTATCGGTACCGTTACTGCAGGCTCGGAACCTTTATATATTGTCGACGGAATACCGATGGAAGGCGGCCTGTCTGCTGTCAATCCTGATGACGTAGCCAATATTCAGATTCTGAAAGATGCCGCTTCAACTGCCGTATATGGCTCACGTGGTGCCAATGGTGTAATACTTATCACTACCAAGCGCGGTGAAAGTACCAAACCGACAGTAACCATCAATGCTTCAACCACCATAGCACAAATACAACATAAATTCGAATTAATGAATACAGCCCAATTATTGGAATATTATAAGGATAAGAATCTGAACGAAAGATTTCGTTACACGACAAACCAAAATCAAGACTATTTCCCTTTCGACGAGAATCTCAACACTGACTGGCAAGATGCCATCTTCCAGAATGCCATTCAGCAGAAATACAATCTGTCTATCGCTGGAGGAGGTAAAAATATGCGTTACCGAATCTCAGGCGAATATTTCGACCAAGAAGGGATCCTGATATGTACCGGAATGAAGCGATTCGCTTTCCGTTCCAACTTCGACATCGAATTAAATAAGTGGGCAAAAGTAACTGTCAACTTTGCTCCTACATTTATCAATCAGAAAAGAACAAGAGAAGGTGGAGAAGGATCAAACAGCGTAATCCGAACTGCAATCTCCATGTATCCCTTTTTCCCGGTCAAACTTCCTAATGGAGATTATTTCTCTACATTAGAGTACAACTTGGCCCCAACTAACATAGCCGATTCAAGAGACCCCGAAACCGGTGCCTTCCCAACGCTTTCCGATTCGCCATTGGCCGACAATCAAGACAATCCAGTCAGAATCGCTCACGAATACAAAAACGAGACGAGTCAGAATCGTATTATCGGTGGGCTTAACTTCGAATTGAAATTGGCTAAAGGGTTAACGTTTAAACCGTCATTGGCCATTGATTTCATGTCATCCGAGAACTCAATATGGTACCCAGCTTCCATTGGCAAAAACCGTACCGACTCTGAGGCTTCCACCACTATGACTCGCAAACTCATGTGGATTAACGAAAATATACTGACCTATCAGAAAGAATTCGGAGATCATAACATCAGTGCTGTAGGAGGTGTCACTATACAAAGTAACCAACTCAACAAGCTTTACACGTCCGCCTACCATTTTGCAACAGAATCTCTCCCTTCCATCAACGGAGGTGTAGTCAACGGAGGTTCTTATGATAAGACTGAAGATCGTATGCTATCCTATATAGCCCGACTGACCTACGACTACAAAAGAAAATATATGATTCAGGGAGTATTTCGTGCAGATGGTTCAAGTCGTTTTGGAAAGAACAACAAATACGGTTATTTCCCCTCCATTTCCGCAGGATGGGCCATGACGGAAGAAAAATTCATGAAGCCACTCAAGAAAGTACTTAGTGAACTGAAATTACGAGGTAGTTTTGGTCTGTCTGGCAACAATGCTATCGGAGACTACAACTATGAGACCAAAATGTCACAGCAATCGTATATAATCGATGGTTCTGTCGTAAGTGGTTGGGCTCCGTCAAACATTGCGAATCCGGACTTGAAATGGGAAGTGTCCAAACAGACTAATTTAGGTGTAGACATAGGACTTTTCCACAACCGAATATTCATGCAACTTGATTTGTACAAGTCTATCACTTCCGATATGCTTCTGAATACAATCGTTCCAAGCACTTTAGGAGTTTCACGCATGTTACAAAACGTCGGTTCCGTTGAAAACAAAGGTATCGAGTTCAATATTGTATCCCGCAACCTGACCGGCAAATTCAAATGGACAACTACGTTCAACATCTCCGCCAACCGGAACAAAGTATTGGCACTAGGACTCGATTCTGAAGCCATCACTGATGGAGTGGCAGAATCAAACATCACTAAAGTAGGCTATCCGATAGGTATGTTCTACGGAAATGTATTCGGCGGCATTTATCAGTCAATGGAAGAAATTCAAGCATTGCGGAATGACCCTTATTCAGGACTGGCTTTCGACCCGAACGTTCGGCCGGGAGACTGTAAATGGTACGATCTCAACGGTGACGGACTTTATGATGACAATGACCGTACTATTATAGGAAATCCTTACCCACGTTTCAATGCCGGTATGGTCAACACATTCTCATACAGAAACTTTTCATTTAGTTTTCAGTTGAACGGACAATACGGAAATCAGATTTACAACTATACATTACGTGAGACACTGCGCGGAAACAGCAATAACAACCTTTCCATCAAAGTAGTAGATAGATGGCGTTCGCCCGAATCGCCGGGTAACGGCTTAGCAGACCGTACTTACACCTCCAATGATGTACGTCCAACCACGGAAATGAGTAAATTTACCAACCGATATCTCGAAGACGGTTCTTATCTGTCCATCCGTAACATCCAGCTTTCATACACATTCGACAAGAAAATGCTCCGAAAAACCTTTCTGAACGGATTAGTACTAAGTTTCAATATTGACAACTTGCATACTTTCACTAAATATACCGGTATGAACCCTGAAGCCAACACATTCCGTTCGGCTACCGCACCGGGCATCGACCGTACCGGATATCCTTTATCTAGAAATTTCACCATAGGGCTGAAAGCTACATTATAAATCTAAAGCATGAAAAAGAATATGAAGAATCTGAAGAATATATTTACAGTGGCATTGATCGCCACCTGCATGTCCGGTTGTACCGGTTTTCTAGATATCGAGCCGGAAACCACTTTAACGGGTAAAAATTTCTACAAGTCACCTGATGATATACGTTCGGCATTGTACTCAACTTACTCTTCATTGAGAGATAACGGGCTGTATTCGGCCAGCATCTATCTTTTCGGTGATGTGCGTTCGGATGTTGCATTTCCAAATCAAACTAATTACTATGCCAATACTTTCCGACATGAAATTGAAAAATTTACCATATCTGCCAACAATAGTGGAAACCAAAACTATTGGGCTCATCACTACAAAGGAATCATAAGAGCCAATACAGTCATCGAAAAAGGGAAAGAACTCTTCGGGAATGATGAAACCGTTCAAAAATACATTGCAGAGGCCGAAGTACTACGTGCCCTTTTCTATTTCAACTTAGTTCGCGCTTACGGTGGAGTACCCATCATCATGGATATTCCACAAGAATACACCGATTCCAGAGGTCATCTGCGTGCATCTGCAGAAGAGGTCTATATACGGATTCTCACCGATCTGACTTCTGCCATCGAATCGAACAACCTCTATAGATCGACAAACAGCGGAGAAAAAACTCCGACAGGAAGAGTTGACAAATATGTGGCAGAAGCCTTACTGGGAAAAGTACTCCTATCTATGCCAAACGACATCACGGAAGCCGCTTACCCCGATGTAGAAACATGGAAAGATATATCCATTAATCCGAATATTACCGTATTTTATCCGAAAACAACTACTACGCAATATGAAGCTGCCAAGTATTATCTGGAAGATGTGATAAACAATGGAGGATATGAATTATATCCGAATTTCAGCGAATTGTTCAAATCCACCAACAAACATTCATGCGAGTCCATATGGGAAGTGGAATACAAAACCGGTCAAGTGGAAGGATTGGGAAGTCCGTTCTATACTCTTTTCTCACCTGCTTCTTATGCACCTCGTAATAAAGCCAATTCAAACGGATATATCCCGTCTCCCATTTCAAATCAAGGAAACGGTGCATGCTCACCGACCGGATATTTTATGGATATGGCAAAAAAATGGGATTCTATGTATCCCGATTATCAATATGAAGTACGAAAATTTGATGATATTATCTACACCGATACACGCATTAGCAACGGTAATATCAAATTAGATACGGACGGCATTTCTTATCTCCCGGTTAATGAGAACAAAGATTATCCGCAAGACGTTGCATATCCTTACGACCCTTATACCGGTACCTCTTTCCGGGCTTCTGTAAAAGGCTTTAATGCAGATAACCAGTGGATGTGCGGCAAATACATGAGCTCATCAGAGTATAAAGTAAATGATTCTGATGACAATTGGTATATCCTCCGTTTTGCAGACATACTGCTGTTATTGGCAGAAGCAGAAGCGCATATCAGTGACGGGATCCTGTCACAAAGCGTTTTAAATAAAACAATCAACCTTGTACGGGAAAGAGCCGGCATTGTTCCGTATCTTGCGTCTGGAGACCCTAATAAAGAATGGGTCTTAGATACTCCAGAAAAAGTTTATCAGGCAATCTATGACGAACGAACATTGGAGTTGGCTTTCGAAGGGCACCGCTGGTTTGACCTCGTTCGTTCAGGAAAAGCTGTAGAAGTGATGAACCAACACTTCACCAATTTCTATAATGCCTATACTTCCAACAGTTCTCCTAATGTAAACAACTACTATATGAAGAGTGAAAAATTTGAGATTGATCAATACTGTACCTTATTCCCAATTCCGTCACAGGAAATACGTTCCAATCCCAAACTGACACAGAATTATGGTGCAAGATGACAAATGTTATATAAACGAAAGGAAACATGATTATGAATAAGATTACCACATTACTATCCATATTGTTTATTTCAGGTCTGTTCTGTTCCTGCGAACACCCCGGAATGGAATATATTATACAAGAAAAAGGGTTGAACGTACAAGAATCAACCATTTATGTAGATGGATTCCTTGCTAAAGGTACTCCCGCTTTTGCCGGTGATGAAAATGAACCCGGTGACCGCTTGGGGATTCCGTTCGTCAATGGTTTTGGCCGGAAACTACTCGTCAAGTTTGTTGACCGGTCATCCGAAACCGGATTGAAAATAGAAGACGGAGAAGTACAACTCTCCTTTCAGGGAGACAAACAATATGCTTATTTCCCGATAAGCGGAACCCCAACACAAGACGGATCGGTACCCATCTCATTTGACATTTTTGAAAATGGAGAAAAAATTGGTACTACCATCACTAAAACGATTCCGATTTGGGCTGAGGGCACTCAACGTCCTGCACGCGAATTCATTCCTACCAGTGAAAAACCTTTTGTTCTTCTTGGTGGAGAAATTAACTGGGTAAATCAATCTGCTCCAATAACCGGAGCACAAAACGAACAAATATTTTGGTATGCCCGAATGTCCAGTCCCTCCACAGAAATCAAAACTGCAGGACTTACATACAACTGCGTTGCTAATCTACGTTACAATTCCATTATGATTGCCAATAATGCCATTCGTCCCAGCTTTACCGAAGATAATGGTGTAAAAGCGCTTACCTTATTTACTCCCACCCCAGAAAATATGGAACAATACCCCGAGGCTTTTACATTAAAAGACGGTACTCTAAGTCACGTTTGGGGAGAAAATGATATATTCTTTCATGGAACAAATTCAAAACCAATATCTGTAGGCATGTGGGACGAAAACACTCCTGATATACTCTATGGCGGAAACCGCACACGTCCCATGTCATCCGCATCTTGGACTATCAGTGCTTCAACGCCCAAATCTTATATCGAAAAACCAGGTAACTATAAGATATACATCAAGTATACAAATACAGATGCCGGTAATGACATCATACAGTATTTTCCCAAACATCCTGTCACAGGAGAAACAGGATGGGTACCCTTTGAATTTACAATTACAGAAAATCCAGTATCCGGATTTATAGTCAACCCCAACCTTACTACCGATACTCCTGATGTACCGACTTTCAATGAAGATTGGGAACCTACAGAAAGCAATCCCGTAAAAGCAATACGAGGCGAATTGGTACAGAAAAGTAACCAGCAAACGAAAATACTGACCAAAGGGGAGGCACTTGGAGGTAATACTGCTATGCGCATTTGGTTTGCAACATACAAATCAGAAGGGGCTACAGTACCAACAGGTTATAACTTCAAAGCACATGATGATAACAAAAACAATTGGTTCAGAGGATTCTACACACCAGATGTTGTAAAGGTAGCCGGTGACAAGTCCAAAATTGGAGCTGGAACAGCCAACAAGAAAAGTAACGAGATCGTTCATTTCTTTGAAGATTCAAAACTAAATGAAAAGTATTTCATATCGTATGTCGATTTCAATGCGGATGCAGGTACCTTATTGAATAAAGCGGGAACATTCACTTTCATATTCGAGTCACTGCCTAATTCGGGTACGGCATACCCAAAATTTGAAAATGGATTCACTTGTCCTATAAATGTCATAGTACAAGAATAAATAGCAAACGTGAGCTCAATGATTTTTCATATTGTATCATTCTGAAAGTTCATTGAGCTCACGTTGACCGATTGAAAAGAAAATAAAACTCACAAAAGATTTAACAAAGGTGATGAACAAACTAATAACAATCTCATCTGTACTCCTTACAGCAACTGCCGTAAAGGCACAATCGCCCAATGTGATATTCATATTAGCAGACGATTTAGGCTATGGAGATATTTCAGCATTCAATCCGGAATCCAAAATCCACACCCCAAACATTGATAATTTGACACACTCCGGAATTTCCTTTACGGATGCCCATTCATCTTCCGCGCTCTCTACTCCTTCACGCTATTCCATTATCACTGGAAGGTATCCTTGGAGAACAACTATGAAAAGTGGAGTATTGAATGGATTCTCTCCAGCCATGATTACTCCCGACCGCCGTACAATCGCCCAAATGTTTTCTGAGAACGGCTACAACACTGCTTGTATCGGAAAATGGCATCTTGGCTGGGATTGGGCATATCCTCAAAATGCCAAAAACAAACAGGATGTGGATTTCTCACTCCCTATCAAGAATGGTCCTACGGACAGAGGATTCGATTATTTTTACGGCATACCTGCTTCACTCGGAACAGCTCCACACGTTTATGTAGAAAACGATAAAGTGACAGCTCTTCCCAATCGCACCATTGGTCCGCAAAAGGGAATCAAACTGATACGTAATGGAGTCGCAGGTGCCGATTTTGAGCCACAAGACTGCCTACCCAATATTATACGTCATGGTATAGACTACATTAATAAACAGCGTGACAGTAAAAAGCCGTTCTTCCTATATCTTCCTATCACAGCACCGCATACTCCCGTATTGCCGGCAAAAAAATATCAAGGTCAGACAATCATAGGAGATTATGGAGATTTCGTAGTTATGATAGACGACATGGTACAGCAAATCGTAGAAACATTGAAGAAAAACAATCAACTAGAGAATACCATCATTATTTTCACTTCAGATAACGGATGCGCTCCATACATAGGTGTAGAAGAAATGGAAAATAAAGGGCATCACCCAAGTTACATCTACAGAGGTTATAAAAACGACATTTATGAAGGTGGGCACCGTATTCCACTCATCGTTTCCTGGCAAGGAAAATATACGAACGAAACCAACAGTTCATTGGTATCACTCACCGACTTCTATGCCACCTTTGCCCAAATGGTGAACTACCAATTGAAAGATGAAGAAGCGGTGGACAGTTATAGTATATGGCCTATACTAAGCAAAAAAGGAAATTCTGCCCGAAAAGATCTTATCTATGAATCGGGAAAAGGTTATCTATCTCTACGTACGCCTCAGCTAAAATTAGTATTCCACGGTGGTTCAGGAGGATGGGGATACCCTAATAAACCTGCTGATCTAGCCAAACTACCCAGCATGCAACTCTTTAACCTTAAAGAAGACCCTTCGGAGAAGAAGAATATCATCAGTAACAAACGCTACAAAAAAGATGTGGATAAAATGACACAGATGATCAAAAAGTATGTGGAAGAAGGACGTTCTACCCCAGGAAAGAGGAGTGCGAATGATACTGGTAATAGCTGGAAGCAAATCGAAATATTCATGCAATAAACAAAACCTAGAAGTTAGAATATAAACATCTAAAACTATCAACAAATGAAAGTCATTAATAGCTTCTTATGGGAATGTCTCGCTATAATTCCCTCCGTTTTGATGGCCCAAACAGCTAACAAACAGCCTAATATTGTGTTGATCTTAGCTGATGATATGGGACGTGAATGTTTAGGATGTTATGGCAGTACCTATCAAACACCAAACCTTGACAAACTTTCAGAAATAGGAGTGAGATTCGACAACTGTTTCTCTCAACCCTTAAGCACACCATCGCGCGTACAACTAATGACAGGTAAATACAATAATAAAAATTACTCCTGCTTTGGGCACTTAAATCAAAAGGAGAAAACCTTTGCCCATTTAGCAAAGGACGCCGGATATACCACTATGATAGCTGGCAAATGGCAATTAGGCAGAAACAGAAATCTGCCTAATCATTTTGGTTTCGATCACTATTGCCTTTGGCAGTTAAGCTATGACAGGATGATAAAAGAAAGATATGCCGCTCCACTAATAGAACAAGATGGAAATATAAAGCTTTACTCAAACAATGAATATGGACCGGATATATTCACTCAATATGTGATTGATTTTATTGAAGAGAACAAAACTAAGCCCTTTTTCATATATTATCCTATGGTATTAGTGCATAATCCATTTTACCCCACTCCTCAAAGTGATGTATGGAAAGATCCCTCCATGCGTGAAGTACGCAATACCGCCAATTTCACAAAGATGGTAGAACATGTGGATAAAAACATAAACATGATATTCAACAAGTTAGAAAATTTAAACTTATTGAACAATACCATTATCATTTTTATTGGAGATAACGGAACAAACCGTAACATAAGAACAACCATGAAAGATGGAACAATAGTAAGGGGTGGGAAGGGGCTAACAATTGATACTGGAGTACGTGTACCTATGATAGTTTATTGGGGAAAAAATAACAATACAAAGCATGAATGTGCAGATATGATAGATTTCACCGATTTTATGCCTACTTTTGCAGAAGCTATGAATATTAAAGTGCCTAAACAATGGGATATAGATGGACAAAGCTTTTTACCTCAAATAAAGGGAGAAAAAGGTAAGTCTCGCGAATGGGTATTCTGTCATTATGATTCAAGATTTAACGCGTCCGCGAGTAAAAATGCAAAACAATTTTTTAGAGACATGCGATATAAGCTCTATTCCGATGGTAATTTTTACGATACAATAAAAGATCCTAAAGAAACGAATCCTATTGCAAAGGGTAAAGGAAATGCCGAAGCTGAAAAATCAAGAAGAAAACTAGAAAGACTCTTTGCAAATATACCAGCTTGGAAAGTAGGAGATCCTGCAATACCCATGTGTATACTACCAGAATTTCCTTTATTACAAACCCCTAAAAACATAAGTCTAGAGCAAATATTACACTCATATTAAAAAAACATGCATAAACTAATCACCCTTTCATCCGCATTACTTGCGACAGCAGCCGTAAGAGCACAATCTCCCAATGTAATATTTATATTGGCGGACGATTTAGGATATGGAGACATCTCAGCGTTCAATCCAGAATCTAAGATTCCTACTCCTAACATTGATAATCTAACTCAAGATGGGATTACTTTTACAGATGCCCACTCCTCTTCCGCCTTGTCAACACCGTCACGATATTCCATTCTCACCGGAAGATACCCTTGGCGAACAAAATTAAAAGAAGGTGTACTCGACGGTTACTCGCCTGCTATGATTACACCCGACCGTCGGACAATCGCCCAAATGTTTTCTGAAAATGGCTACAATACCGCCTGTATTGGAAAATGGCATTTAGGCTGGGATTGGGGATATCCTCAAAATGCGAAAAATAAGAAAGATGTAGACTTTTCATTACCTATAAAAAATGGTCCCACAGACCGAGGATTCGACTATTTTTATGGTATACCTTCTTCTCTTGACATAGCTCCTTATGTTTATGTAGAAAACAATAAAGTAACTGCTCTTCCCGACCATATCATTGAACCGCAGAAGGGACTCGGTTTAATGCACGGAGGAGTGGCAGGAGCCGGCTTTGATCCACAGGATTGTCTACCAAACATAATACGTCATAGTATAGACTATATTGACAAACAGCGTAACAGTAAAAAACCATTCTTCCTATATTTGCCTATTACAGCACCACACACACCAGTGTTGCCGTCAGACAAATATAAAGGTAAAACAACAATAGGAGCCTACGGAGATTTTGTAGTCATGATAGATGATATGGTACAACAAATCGTGGAAACATTGAAGAAAAATAACCAATTGGATAATACTATCATTATTTTTACTTCTGATAATGGCTGTGCTCCTTATATCGGCGTAAAAGAAATGGAAAAGCAAGGTCATTTTCCCAGTTATATTTACAGAGGATATAAAACAGATATTTACGAAGGAGGACACAGAATTCCTCTAATAGTATCTTGGAAAGGGAAGTTCTCGAATAAAATAAGTAATTCCCTTGTTTCTCTTACCGATTTCTATGCGACCTTTGCACAAATGGTCAATCATAAACTAAAAACTGAAGAGGCTGTAGATAGTTACAGTATGTGGCCTATATTAAGTAAAGAAGGGACTTCTACCCGAAAGGACCTTATTTATGAATCAGGGAAAGGATATTTGTCTCTACGCACACCACAACTTAAACTAGTTTTTAATGGAGGTTCAGGCGGATGGGGATACCCCAATAAGCCTGCTGATTTGGCCCAACTACCTCCAATGCAGCTATTTGATCTTGAAAAAGACCCATCAGAGAAAGAAAATATTATCCATGATAAACGCTATAAACAGGAAGTAAAAGAAATGACACGACTCATCAGAAAGTATGTAAAGGAAGGACGTTCCACACCAGGAACAGAAGTAGCGAATGATACTGAAGACAAGTGGAAGCAAGTAAATATTTTTATGCAATAATCATTTATAAAATAATAAAATCATGCATTACTTATTAGTGAATATTATTTGTGCATTAACTTTATCGAATGCCAGTCCCGACGTAGAAAGAGCACAGCAGACCCTAGATTCTCTTTACCAAAACTATGCAGCACCCAACACGTGTCTGTTACGTGAGAACTATCC
>OHJZ01000813.1_pt1 | contig 15148 bp, 20 predicted proteins | sample 1568691 | NCBI WGS metagenome assembly OHJZ01 (sample SAMEA3879593, study PRJEB24766) | human gut metagenome | biome: human-associated habitat; feature: feces | place: USA | collected 1985/1987
CCCGATCTGGCACTTACCACAACAAGAAGTTCAAGGAAACCGCTGAAGCCCACGGGCTGACCGTGGAGAAAGGCGAAAAGTACGGATGGCACAAAACCACCCTGAACCCGCAAGCTGAAGCCTTCGTGAAATCCCTTGGCAAATCCGGGTTCTGTCTGGTTCGGCCCCGTACCAATCCGCTGAAGGGTTCCCGAAAGGGGGGGGGATCAAGTTCCCGTAAGTATGTTTGCCCCTGTTGCGGAACCATCATCCGGGCCACCAAGGAAGTTCATGTTCTCTGTGGGGAATGTGAAGTGGCCTTTGAAGAACAGGAGTGATAACCAATGAATGAAATAAACCCGAAACCCGAATATTGGGTTCTATCCCTTTCGGGTGGTAAGGATTCCACCGCCCTTGGCCTTGAATGGCTGGCCCGACACAAGGCCGATCCTGTCACATATCCCCTTCATGAAGTGGTGTACTGTGACACATGGATGGAGTTCCCGGCCATGATGGAGCATATCAACCAGCTTGAAAAAATCTTCATGGATGCGGGAATCAAGTTCACACGGGTTCAAAATCCAAAATCTTTTGATTGGTTTATGTTTGAATACCAACCCAAGCGCCACAACCCTGAATTGCAAGATAAAAAAGGTCAAAGCTGGCCGGGGCCGCAAGCCCGTTGGTGTACTGCTGAATTGAAAACCAGAATCATCAATAGGTATCTCGCCCATCTTCGTGAAGAATACACCGTTATTCAGTTGATTGGCCTTGCGGCTGATGAAGAATACCGGTTGGAACGGGAACACAATCAGAACCCCGAACACCGTCACCCATTGGCGGAATGGGGGTTGGACGGAAGCCGATTGTTTGAAATACTGCTATTCCCACGGTTTTGATTGGGGTGGCTTGTATGAGATTTTCCACCGGGTTTCCTGTTGGTGCTGTCCGTTGCAGAGCCTTGAAGAATTACGGAACTTGCGAAAACATTTTCCCGATCTGTGGGCAAAGCTGTTGGACATGGAACACCGGACTTGGCGAACCTTCCGGGCTGATTATTCAGTTGATCAACTGGAAATCCGCTTTGCTTTTGAAGAAGAACGGCTTGCCGCTGGCCTTCCGATCAACCGAACCCGTGAATTTATGACCGAACTTCGGAAACGGCTTGCCGAATCTGAAATTAAAAAATGAAAGGAGTACGCACAATGACCACCTTTGCAGAGCGTTTGAAAAACGCTATGGAACAGGCCAACATGAGCCAATCCGCCCTGTCTGAACAGGCCGGGGCTTCCAAGGCCGCTATCAGCCAATACCTTTCCGGGAAGAACACCCCCGGCCCTGACCGTATCAAGGCCCTTGCCGATGCCACCGGCGTTTCCTTTGATTATCTGATGGGTTATGGAGCCGCCCCGGTTGCGGAACCGCCCATCAAGAAGATCAGCGTGAAGGAAGCCGCCCGGTGCATGGGAAAATCTGATCAGTTTGTCAGAATCGGCCTTCAGCGTGGCCTTCTTCCCTTCGGGAACGCTGTTCCCGGAACCGGCGCTTGCTGGAATTACTACATCAACCCCACCAAGTTCCGTGATTATGTGGGCGCTGATCAGTTCAATTCCTTCTTCGGCCTTACGGCCTGAAAGGGGAACACCGATGGATAACACCCGTGATGAACTGTTGGATTTGATCAGGAACGCCACCAACATTGATATGATTTGCTTCTTCGCCATTATCTATGTGGTTGCGCCCGATTCCCCCCCCCCTATACGCCTATCGCCACCCGTGGCGAACTGAAGAAGGCAATTAAGCAGTTGCGGAGCGCCCAGCATAGCCCGGATTGCCCCGCTGAAATGTCTGAAGGCTTTGAAACGGCGATTCAGTACATCCGCCGTGAATGGCTTCACCGATGAAAGGATGGTTTATATGCTTCAGATCGGAATGATCGTTAAAATCTTGCCCGATGCGGAATACAGCGGCAAGTTCACCGGCTACATCGGCAAGGTGAAGAATTACTTTTCGCAGAACAAGAAGGTTGGCGTGGAACTTTTTCAGCAGACGAATGACGCAAGTTCCAAGGGCCTGTTTTGGTTCTCTGAATCCAAGGTGGTTGCGGCGGGTAGTCTGCCTGATGCCATGATGGAATATATCAAGGCCGATCTTAACGCCACCTTTGGCGTTGCAAATCACATCCGCCGTTCCCGTCAGACCGGCCTTCCGCAGATCAAGAAGGTCATTTATAGCGGCCCCAAGACAATCATTCTGTGGGCCGACAACACCAAAACCATTGTTTCCTGTGGGGAAGCGGATTCCTATGACTACTATTCCGGTTTCTGTGCCGCTGTGGTCAAGAAACTGTTCGGTTCCACCACCCACGCCAAAAAGGTTTTGGGTGATTTCATTCAGATCAATGATTAACCTGTTCCAGCACCAACAACAGGCCCTTGATGAAACCGAGGGAAAAAACCGGGTGGCCTATTACCTTGACATGGGCCTTGGGAAAACCTTTGTTGGTTCCGAAAAAGCCCTGAAGTTGAACAGCCGTGTAAATCTTCTGGTGTGTCAATGTTCAAAGGTTCAAGACTGGATTGAACACATGACAGAAAATTACGCCATGAACCATTGTTGGATGATTTATGACATGACCAAGAAAAATGAATTTGATTGGTTCATGAAGGCCGCAATGGAAGTTGATAACCCGGATCGGATTTGTGGCGTGATCAACTACGAACTGACTTTCAGGCGGAATGTGCTGAAAACCCTGACCGGCTTTACGCTGATGTTGGATGAAAGTTCCCTGATCCAGAACGAGAACGCCAAACGATCAAAGTTCATTCTTGGGCTGAAACCGGATAATGTGATCCTTCTGTCAGGCACCCCCACGGGCGGCAAGTATGAAAACCTGTGGAGCCAATGCCAACTGTTGGGGTGGAAGATTTCAAAAGAACTGTTCTGGAAGCAGTACATTCAAACGGAATGGGTTGAAACCGATGGATTTTGGCGGCAACAGATTACCGGCTATAAGAATGTTGACCGGTTGAAGATGAAGCTGGCTGAACATGGGGCCGTTTTCATGACCACCGAACAGGCCGGGATCAGCCTTCCAAAACGGAACTGGATCAAGGTCAAAACCCGCCCTTCACCCCTTTATTGGAAGTTTTGGAATGATCGCTATATTGCGATTGACAGCGCCAACCTTGGTGAATTTGAACTGGATGCGGATTTCTACGGTTCCAATGCCCATTGTGAACGGGAATTGATCGGTGATACCAGTTTGACCCGCCGCCTTTACGCCCGTCAGCTTTGCGGCCTATATAACCCGGCCCGTTATGAAGCCTTCCGGGATTTGGTGAACAGCACGGAAGATCGCTTGATTGTGTTCTATAACTTCACGGAAGAAATGGAACGCCTGAAGGGAATTGCCAAGGGCCTGAACCGGCCTGTGTCTGTTCTTTCCGGTGAAGAAAAGAACTTGGATGCTTACCGCTACCAGCACAACAGCATTACCTTCATTCAGTATCAGGCCGGTGCAATGGGCGGCAATTTCCAGCTTGCCAACAAAATCATTTACTTCAGCCTTCCCCAAGGTTCGGAATTGTGGGAGCAATCCCAAAAGCGTATTCACCGCCTTGGGCAAGAACGGCCCTGTTTCTATTACCTGATGATCTGTCCGGGAACGGTTGAAGAAGATATTCTTTCCACTTTGGAAATGAGAAAGGACTATACCGATGAACTATTCAGAAAGTATGAGCAAGCGGCAACAGCGCCGCAAAGCCCTTAACCAGCGGTTCAGGCGGATGTTCCTTGTGGCCCTTCTGATGGGCCTTGCCATGGGGTTTATATTTGGGCGCTGTTCTGCTGTCAACAGCAAGGCCCCGGATGCCCCCATTGAACCGGATCAGCTTACCGCCGTGACCCCGGATGTGACCTTGGAGCCGGTGGAACCCCCGCTGGTGGAAGAACCCGCCGAACCTGAACCGGTGCTGTTGGGCAGTTTCAGAATTACCGCCTATTGTTCCTGTGAAAAGTGTTGCGGCGAATGGGCCAAGAATCGGCCCAACGGCATTGTGTATGGTGCCGCTGGTGTGGAACTGAAAGCCGGTGTTTCCTGTGCTTCCCCGCTTCCCTTGGGAACCGTAGTGGAAGTGGAAGGCTTGGGTGAATACATCGTTCAGGATCGCCCCGCCCAATGGGTGATTGACAAATACGGTGAAAACCAGATCGACATTTATTTTGACAACCATGAAGCCGCTTCCGCCTTCGGCCTGAAGCAGTTGAATGTTTATCTGAAAGGAGAACCCGAAAAATGATCAAATGTGAAAATGCTTGCCCCCGTGGAAAATTTGATGGGTGTTGCCACAAATGCCCGGATTTCCACACTTGTCCTGATTCCTGTCAGGAAAACCCGAACGCCTGTGGTTCGGCCACCTTCGATGAAGAAACGGCCCTTCAGGAGTTCAAGAACACACAGCTTGCCACCTTGAACGCCATTGCTTCCCTGACCGCCCACAAGAAGGCCATTGAAGATCAGGAAAAGGAAATGAAGGCTAAGTTGTATGAAGCAATGGTGAAGTTCGGCGTGGATAAGTTTGAATCCGATGTTCTGAACCTTACCCTTGTGAAGCCTACCAATGCCACCAGCATTGATTCCACCAAGCTGAAGAAGAAATACCCGGACATTGCTTCCGAGTGTTCCAAGACCACCGCCAAGGCCGGTTATGTGAAGATCACCCTGAAAGGGGATAAGTCATGAGTTGCCGGGGCTTTGAACCTGTTTGCACCAATAATGAACTTCGGGAGTATTTCAGCGCCAAGGGCCTGACCTATGACAGCATTGATGAAGGTGATATTTTGATCCTTTGCATGATGCTTCAGAAGGAATTGAAGAAATCCAATAAGGCTGGTGAAACTTCCGTCACCATGACTTTAAGCAAACGGGTTGACATGAAGAAGGCCACCAACGGCCACATTACCGAGTGTTACATCTACATGAACGCCCACTATTTCACCCGGCGTGAATGTATCAGCTTCAACCGGGATGGGTGGATTGGCTTTGCTGGATGGGCCGATGATGGCAACACTAACCCGTTGCGCCGTGCCTTCCTTGCATGGTGTGACTATTTGGCGGAAGGTGGTGAAGCCGATGGCAAGGGATGAAGTATGGGATGCCCTGAAAAATCATGCCAAACAGGTTCATTCAGAACGGGTTGCAAAGACCCCCAACCGGATCGCCTATGCCATTCAGCAGTTTGAAGCCCACGGCATTGAATACCAACTGAAGAATGAGCAAACCGGACATTTCCATTGTTGGCGGAAGTCTGATGATAAACTGTTCCAATTCTACGCTGGAACGGGTAAAATTCAGGGCTTCACCCAAGTCAGAGGTATTCACAGCCTGATTCAGATGTTGGAGGGGTGAGCCGATGGCCGGTGAAAAGAACTTTGAAAACCGCCTGAAGGACTGGTTGGAATCTGAAGGCATTTACCCATTGGGCCACCCTGAAGATAAAATGACCGTTCCGCCCTGTGGCTTCTATGAAAAGCGTTGGGGTGGAAGCCGGTATGTGAAAAGCGGCCTTCCCGATATGCGGATCACTGTGAAGGGCATTGCCCTTGAAGTGGAGCTGAAGGCCACCGATGGAACCCCATCTGTGCTTCAGAAGCGTAACTTGGCCCAAATCAACGGTTCACAGGGGTTCGGGTTCATCCTTTACCCGGAAGGCTTTGAAGCCTTCAAGACTATTGTGAAAGGGGTGAAACAATGCGAGTTTCCCACAGCCGGGTTGAAGTCTTTGATAGATGCCCATACAAATACCGCTTGCGATATGTGGAAGGGATAGATACGATCCCAAACACGGACGCAGACAACGCCCTGATCCTTGGCACCGCCCTTCACACCGGCATTGAAGAAGGGGTTGAACAAGCCCTTGACTTCTACAAGAACAGCTTCCCGGTTCTGACGGATGATCACATTCATGAAATGATGAAGCTGGAAGCAATGATCCCCAAGGCAAAGGCCATGTTGCCACCGGGCGGAACCTTTGAATTGCCTATTGGGAACGCTGATTTCATCGGCTTCATGGATTATCTGGTTCCCGTGGGGAAGGGCCTGAAGCTGGATGGGCTGATCACCGGTGAAGATTTGGATGAATTTGAAGCGTTTGATCTGTACGATTTCAAGTATTCCAACAACGCCAAGAACTACGCCGTTTCCGGTCAGCTTCACGAATACAAGTATTGGTATGAACTGACCCATCCCGGCCACCGGATCAGAAATATGTATTTCCTGATTGTTCCCAAGCCCAAGATCAGGCAGAAAAGCACCGAAACCCTTTCCCAATTCCGTGACCGCTTGCAAGCGGCCTTGAAAGATGCTGAACCAACGCTGATGCCGGTTCAGTACAACCCCATGAAGATTGTGGACTTCCTGACCAATGTGAAGCACATGGTTGAAGCCACAGACTTTCCCAAGAACCCAAACCATTTTTGTGGATGGTGTGAGTATGAAGAATATTGTCAGAAAGGATGGGATTATATGTTACTTCCCAAGAATGAACGCCGTGACCTGAACGCCACCAAGAAGAAGGTTGTGTGGCTTTACGGCGCACCCTTCAGCGGCAAAACCTTCTTTGCCAATCAGTTCCCCGATCCCCTGATGTTGAACACGGATGGCAACATCAAGTTTGTGGATGCCCCCTATATCGCCATTCGTGACACCGTTACGGTGGAAGGCCGTATCACCAAGCGCAAGTTGGCCTATGAAGTGTTCATGGATGCCGTGGCCGAACTGGAAAAGAAACAGAACGATTTCCGAACCATCGTGGTTGACCTTCTGGAAGATGTTTATGAATCGTGCCGGGTTTACATCTGTGACCGTCAGGGCTGGAAGCATGAATCTGATGATTCCTTCCGTGCATGGGATATGGTCAGAAGTGAGTTCCTGAACACCCTGAAGCGGCTTGTGAATCTGGACTATGAAAACATCATCCTGATCAGCCATGAGGACAGAAGCCGTGACCTGACCCGTAAAGGGGGCGATAAGATCAGTTCCATCAAGCCGAACCTTCAGGATAAGGTGGCAAACAAGGTGGCCGGTATGGTTGATCTGGTGGCCCGTATCGTGGCGGACGATGATGAACGGGTGCTGTCTTTCAAGACTTCTGAAGTGATCTTTGGCGGTGGCCGTTTGACTGTCCGTGATAAGGAAATCCCGCTGACCTATGACGCTTTCTGTGAAGTCTACGAGGAAGCCAACCAGAAGGCCGCAGGAGCCGTGAAGCGTGGCGGCAATACCCCGGCTACCCCCGCACCTGAAACCACCGACACGCCCACCACAGCGCCCAGCAGAAGGGGCAGAAAGGCCAAGACTGCAACCCCGCCCCCGGCTGATAACTATGATCCGGCTGAAGATGCGGCAAAGGCGGCTTGTGGTGATCCTGATGGAACTTGGACACCGGGCGGCGGTGAACAGGATGATTCTGTTCCCGTGGATGAACCGGCCACCGGTGACACCCCGCCTTGGGATAATCTTCCCAAATGCCCGGATGGTGAACGCATTTTCAGACAGCACGATCAGAACCCGGAAATCCCCCTTTGTCCGTCCATTGACGCTGGCCACCGTTGCCACAAGGAAGGCGGCCCCGATGGTTGCCCCCTGTGGGATCGCCCCAAGGCACAGGCAGAGGAACCCGCACCCAAGACGGATGCTAACCCGCCCCGCCGTACCCGGAAGAAGCGTGAAGAATAATGGCTGATGTGCTGATGATTGCCGGGAAGCCTGAAACCATTTTCAAGGCCCGTGATTTTGAATATCTGGTTGAAAAGCACATGGGCTATGAAGCGGCCAAGTATTTCCGGGAATACGCTGAAAAGGCTGATGAAGAAGTCAGATCGGCCAAGGCCGGTGAGAACACAGACCTTGCTTCCTATGAAGCTGCCCTTGAAAGCAATCACAGAGCCTTTCAGGACATTCAGACGGAAGCCGCAGTTATCACGGGTGTTCTTCAAGAAAAACGGATAAACCGTGAGAAGATCGCCCATGCAGTCAGGGAAATTGGAAAGATAATTTCCAACCAAATATAAGGAGGAACCCAAAATGAAAAACGATGCCCTGAACCATTTCAAAGAGGAAATGAACAAGCGTGGCCTGTTCCGCAAGATTCAGGTGTGCGCCAACCTGATCCCCCCCCGCCCGGTGCTGATGGTGAAGCCCTGATCGAACTTCATCGTTCCGCCGCCAAGATCGCCATTCGGAATTACGCTGAACATCATGAAGATTTTTGTGATGTGATGGCGGATGCGGCCCTTGATCATCTGCTGAACACCGTTCTTCCTGATGATCTGTTCATTCCTGATGGTGGTTTTTCCCCTACGAAAGAAGAAGTTGACAACATGAACAGGGCCAAGGAAACGGCTGACAAAGCGGCCAAGGTGCTTGATACCCTGTTTGGTGGGTTGGCTGATCTTCTGAAAACCATTTAATAAATACATTTTTTGGAGGTAAAAAACTATGGCTATTGATTTTGACAAGATTGATCGTTCTGTTGATCTGAAGGGCCTTCAGGCCGATGTGGAGGATGCCAAGAAGAACGGCGGCGGTGATTTCCCCACCATCCCCGCTGGCAAGTATGAAGTGAAGCTGGAAAGCATGGAGATCAAAGGCACCAAGGCCGATCCCAACCGCCCCATGCTGGCCGTGTCCTTCAAAATCCTGTCCGGTGAGTTCAAGAACCAGCGCCTTTTCATGAACCGTGTCCTTTACGGCACCAAGAATGACAAGAACATGATCGCTTCTGCTATGGGCTTCCTTGAAAAGCTGGATTCCGGTGTTCCTGTCAGCTTCACCAGCTACAAGCAGTTTGCCCAGCTTGTTCTTGATGTGGCGGAAGCTATTGATGGAACTTTGGAATATGCGGTGGACTACGATGATTTCCGCTTCAATTCCATCACCGTTGAAGAAGTTTTCGAGGTTGAAAACTGACCCAAAATTTTTTACAATGATTGTAGGCAAATAGTCTACCGCAAAGCAACTGTTGTCTACTTGAAAATTCACTTTCAAGCCGGGGCGAAAGCCCCGGAATGGCCCCAAGTGAAAGCCTTCCCGTGGCGGGGCTGATAAGGCGGAAACGCTGACCGATTTCACGAAAGCTGAAAGGATGTGAGTTGATGATCTTCTATGATTTTGAGGTTTTCCGGTATGACTGGCTTGTTGTCTTGATCGACCTGAACGCCCGGAAAGAAACCGTGATTATCAACGATCCCGACAAGCTGAAACGCTTCTATGAGCAGAACAAAGGTGTGATTTGGGCCGGTTACAATTCCCGGAACTATGATCAGTACATCCTGAAGGCCATTCTGTGTGGGTTTGATCCAAAGCCTGTGAATGATTGGATCATTGCAGAGAATAAACCCGGTTACAGATATTCAAGCCTGTTCAGGGAATACCCGCTGATCAATTATGATGTGATGCCGAACCCGCCAATCAGCCTGAAGGCGCTGGAAGCGTTCATGGGCCATTCCATTAAAGAAACTTCTGTTCCCTTCGACATTAACCGGCCTTTGACTGAAGCAGAGTTGGCCGAAACGGTCAAATATTGCCGCCATGATGTGGAACAGACGGTGGAAGTGTGGTTACGGCGGAAGGAAGATGAATTTGATGCCCAAATGTCACTTGTGAAGGCGTTTCACCTTCCCATTTCTGACATTGGCCGCACCAAAGCACAGCTTTCCGCCAAAATCCTTGGGGCCGTTCAAAGGGAACACAATGATGAATTTGAAATTGAGTTCCCGCCCAGCTTGCGGATCGAAAAATACACGGAAGTTTTGAATTGGTACAAGAACCCCTTGAACCGTGATTATTCCAAAACCCTTGAACTGGATGTGGCCGGGGTTCCCCATGTGTTCGCTTGGGGTGGCCTTCACGGGGCCATTCCCAAATATCACGGGGAAGGTTGGTTTGTCAATGTGGATGTGGCTTCCTATTACCCGTCTTTGATGCTGGTTTATAAGTGGCTTTCCCGTAATGTTCACGATCCTTCCAAGTATGCGGAAATCTATCACACCCGCCTGAAGCTAAAGGCGGAGAAGAACCCCATGCAACAGCCTTACAAGATTGTTCTGAACAGCACCTATGGCGCTATGAAGGATAAGCACAATGCCATGTATGACCCCCGGCAAGCCAACAATGTTTGTGTGGGCGGTCAGCTTCTTCTTCTGGATTTGATTGAACGGCTGGAAGATCATTGTGAAATCATCCAGAGCAACACGGATGGTATTTTGGTCAAACTTCGCCGGTATGAAGATTTTGAAATGCTGGACGATCTGTGTTGGGAGTGGGAGCAAAGAACCGGGATGCGCCTTGAATTTGATGAATTTCAAAAGGTGTATCAGAAGGATGTGAACAATTACATCATTGTTCCTTCCGGGCCGCTTCGTGATGAAAAAGGGAAACCCCGCTGGAAGTGCAAGGGTGCCTATGTCAAAAAGCTGTCTGATCTGGATTATGACCTTCCCATTGTCAACCGGGCCATTGTGAACTATTTCCTTCATGGGATCAGCCCGGAAACAACCATCATGGAATGTTCCAATCTTCGAGATTTTCAGAAGGTTGTGAAGGTGTCCAGCAAGTACAAATATGCCCTTTATTCCCCGGTGGTTACGGAAGCAAAGATCAGGGATGAAAAAGGCCGTTCTAAAAAAATCACCCGCTTCAGCGGCGGTGAGGTTCAGACGGATAAAACCTTCCGGGTGTTCGCTTCCAAGGATCAGAGCAAGGGCGGAATCTTCAAGGTTTCCGGGAAAATCGTCAAGGGCCGGGAAAAGAACCCTGAAAAGTTCGGAAACACCCCAGATCATTGTTTTTTCATCAATGATGATGTGACCAACCTTCCTATCCCGGATGAACTGGACAAGCAATATTACATTGATGTTGCTTGGGATCGGTTGAAAGATTTCGGGGTGGAACGATGAACAATAAAACCTTTCGGGGGGGGAGCGTTGAAGCATGGAACTGTTTAGGGGCTATGTGCCTACCAGAAATAAACAATGCCTTGAAAAATTCAAAGGCGTTGAAAAACTGAAAACCCGTTCAGAAGTCCAAGACCTTGATGAATACGCCGGTATTCTTGGAGAAGAAACCATCCTGATTGATGTGGACGATGCGGAAACATCTGAACTTTTGTTCAGAATTGTTCAGGATTTAGAACTGAAGTGCAGAGTGTACGCCACCACACGGGGAAAACACTTCTTGTTCAAGAACTGTGGTGTTAAAAAAAGCTGGACGAAATGCACCTTGGCCGTGGGTATCACCACGGATGGAAAGGTTGGAGCCAATAACAGCTATGAAATCTTGAAGTCCGGTGGCGTGGAACGGCCCATTCTGTATGACTTCCCTGAAGGGGAGATTCAGGAACTTCCCAAGTGGCTGACCCCAGTGAAAAGCAACTATGATTTCCCGAACCTTGGGGAAGGTGATGGGCGGAACCAAACCCTGTTCAACTACATTCTGACCCTTCAGAGTGACGATTTCACCAAGGAAGAAGCCCGTGAATGTATCAGGCTGATTAACCGTTATGTGCTGAAGAAGCCCCTTTCCGACAAGGAACTTGATGTGATCCTTCGGGATGATGCCTTCAAGAAAACATCCTTCTTCCGGGATAAAACCTTCCTGTTTGATAAGTTCGCCACCTACCTGAAGAACAACAACCATATTGTGAAGATCAATAACCAGCTTCACATTTACAAGGATGGTATCTATGTTTCCGGTGCCGGTGAAATTGAAGGGGCCATGATCAAGCTGATCAGCAACCTGAAACGGGCGTGGCGTTCGGAAGTCCTGTCCTATCTGGAAATCATGATTGAGGAAAACACCAAGGCCACCAACCCGAATATCATTGCTTTCAGCAACGGCCTTTACAATATCCGGGATGGTTCCTTTAAAGAGTTCACCCCGGATGTGGTCATTACAAACAAAATCCCGTGGCCGTACAATCCCGCCGCCCATGATGATCTGTTGGATCACACCCTGAACCGGCTGGCCTGTGATGATCCTGAAGTTCGGGCCTTACTGGAAGAAATGGTGGGCTATTGTATGTACCGCCGCAATGAACTTGGCAAAGCCTTCATCCTGATTGGCGATAAAAGCAACGGCAAATCCACCTTTCTTCATGTGGTGAAGAACCTTCTTGGGGATCAGAACATTGCTTCCCTTGACCTGAAGGAATTGGGCGATAGGTTCAAAACCGCTGAACTGTTCGGCAAGCTGGCGAACATCGGTGATGATATTGGTGATGAATTTATTGCCAATGCTTCCGTGTTCAAGAAGCTGGTCACGGGTGATCGGGTGAATGTGGAGCGCAAAGGCCAAGATCCTTTTGAGTTCAACAATTATTCCAAGTTCCTGTTCAGCGCCAACAATATCCCCCGTATCAAGGACAAAACCGGAGCCGTTCAGCGGCGTTTGGTGATTGTTCCCTTCGATGCCAAGTTCACCCCCAATGATGCTGACTTCCGCCCGTTCATCAAGGATGAACTGTGTGAACAGGGTTCAATGGAATATCTGGCCTTGCTTGGCCTTCAGGGGTTGAAGCGGGTTCTTGGCAATGCACAGTTCACCACTTCCAGCAGAGTTCAGGGGCAGTTGGACGAATATGAAGAAAACAACAACCCCATTATTGGGTTCATCAATGAAGTGGGTGTTGACGGGATTGAAAATGAAGCCACCGATTCCGTGTATCGCCGGTATAAGGAATATTGCATTGCGAACAACTTCCAAGCCCTTTCCAAGATTGAGTTTTCCCGGCAGATCACAAAACGCTGTGGCTTCACAACGGCCCTGAAATGGATTAGAAATCGAAAAACCCGTGTATTTGTGAAAGGCGGTGACGCAGAATGAGTGGTTCCAAGAAGGTGTTCACCACATTGGGCAGTTCCAACCATGTTCCTGAAGAACGGGAAGCATTTGATTACTACGCCACCGATCCAAAGGCCGTGGAAATGCTTCTGGAACTTGATGGAACAAGCCGATGATGGGTGGTTGGCCCGTAAAAAGCTGAAGGACATTGGGTGTGACATTGAAGAATGGTACAGAGAAGAAGGAGGGAAAACCGATGCCTAAACCTTGGGAAAATGCTGAAGGGTATCACGATCCGACAGCCTATCACGGCACAAAGAACATCATCCGTGACGAGGATGAACAGCAGAAGCGGGTGAACACCCTGATCTTCGTGCTGAAGTACATCACCCGTTTGGCGGGGTTTGAACTTCTGAACCGTATTGAAATCAAAGACCGTAAGACCGGGAGGGAATACAAATGAGAAAATTGTCATTGGAGGAATGGAAAGAAGTGGCAGAAAAAATAAATTCAGCAGAGAAAGCCGTTTCCGCTATTGGATTTAATTTTCCGAAATCCATTTCAAATAAAATTGTCACGGTTTTGCACAAATTAGGAGAAATCAAGTTTGATATGCAATTTAGATGTTCGGAAATCGAATATCCTGAAATTCCTTTGAGTGAAATAGATGATATTTGGGAGGGAACTTGACTGGTTTGAACAGGTGCTTCTTCAGTAGGAGTTGGAACAGCGTGTGGAACAGATATGGAACAGATATTTTCAATACATCTGTTCCGTTCTGAACCCCCTTGATTTTCAAGATTTTTTTCCTGTTTTTAATAGCATGGAACAGATGGTACAGATGTGAATATACTTTCTTCTTATATAAGAAAAAATATATAAGATATGTGTATATAAGCAAATTGCCATTTTATCTGTACCATCTGTTCCGAACCCTTGAAAACCCTTGATTTTTCGGCATTTGTCAACGGTACAGATGTACCCTGAAACGGAACAGATTACCGCAGAAAGGATGTGTTACATAGTGAATGACAAAGACCTTTCCCAACAGGCTAAAGAATACTTTGCCCAAATCAGGAAAACGGATTGTTTGATCCATCGGCTTGATAGCACCATTGCAACCTTGCGTTCCAGCTTGACTTCTACCGGAAGCCAACTGAAGCAGGACAAGGTTCAGACTTCAGGCCCCAAGAATACCCTTGAAGAAACCATCACCAAGATCATTGACCTTGAAGCCAAGATCAATGCCCGGATTGATGAACTTGTGAGCATGAAACAGGAAGCGTTCACCATGATCAACCGGATTCCTGACCTTGATCAGCAAAATATTCTGATCGGGCGCTATATTCAGTTGAAAAAATGGGAAGATATTTCTGAAGAACTGAATTATTCTATGCAATGGGTTTTTGAACTTCACGGAAAGGGTTTACTTGCTTTTGCCAAGGCAAACAGCGACTTTCTAAACAACCGAGAAAACCAGAGTGCCACCGGTTCCAAACAGAGTAAAGAATCGGTAGAATAGTAAATAAGAAATTGCGCCTACGGGAAACCGGGGCGCTTTTTCTATGCCTGATGAAAGGGGTGAATACCTATGACACCAAGACAGCGGAAGTTCTGTGATGAATACCTGATCAGCGGCAACGCTACGGATGCGGCAATCAAGGCGGGGTATTCGCCCAAGACCGCAAAGCAGACGGGTTCTGAAAACCTTGCAAAACCTGACTTGAAAGCGTACATCGAAACCGAACTTGAAAAACTTCATTCAGCCAAGATCGCTGACGCTGAAGAAGTCATGAAATACCTGACTTCGGTGATGCGGGGTGAACATACTGAAGAAATCCCAATCCTGTGTGGTGACGGTTGCCAAGAGTTGACGCAGAAAGAGGTTGGAGCCAAGGAAAGGCTGAAGGCCGCTGAACTGATCGGCAAGCGTTATGGTATGTTCACGGACAAGGTAGGTGTGGAAAGGGCCGTTCCGGTGATTATCATGGGGGATGATCAACTTGAAGATTAGCCCACAGGCCAAGCGGGTTCACCTTCCTGAAGTGGTTGGTAAGGGTTACGGAACCTTCTGGAACTTCAAAGGCCGTTACCGGGTGTGTAAGGGAAGCCGTGCTTCCAAGAAATCCAAGACCACGGCCCTGAACATCATCAAACGGATGATGCAATACCCGGAAGCCAATACCCTTGTGGTTCGCAAGGTGTTCAGAACCTTGAAAAATTCCTGTTTCACTGAACTGAAATGGGCAATCAACCGCCTTGGGGTTTCAGCCTATTGGGAAATCAAGGAAAGCCCCCTTGAAATGACCTACCTTCCCACCGGTCAGA
>OHJZ01000815.1_pt1 | contig 15119 bp, 10 predicted proteins | sample 1568691 | NCBI WGS metagenome assembly OHJZ01 (sample SAMEA3879593, study PRJEB24766) | human gut metagenome | biome: human-associated habitat; feature: feces | place: USA | collected 1985/1987
TGTTTTTCCATGAGCGAAGTATCTGCTCCCGCTAAAGTCTCTTTTATTCCTATGCCGGCGGTAAGTGAGGATGGATATTTGGTAGATATGACTGACGAAGAATATGGAAAAGTAAAAAAAGGCTTTACATATTTTGAGAATAATGATGTCTTGTTTGCCAAAATTACACCTTGTATGGAGAATGGCAAAGGAGCTATTGTACATGGACTTACAAATGGTATAGGAATGGGATCTACAGAATTTCATGTATTGCGGCCAATTAACGGAATATCTAGTCCCTATTGGCTGTTAGCATTAACACGAATGCCTATATTTCGTGAGCGTGCTGCAAAAAATATGTCTGGAACAGGCGGGCAGAAAAGAGTTAGTGCTTCATATCTGGACCATTTTATGGTTGGATTGCCTGCGATGGAGGAACAAAGGCGTTTTGAAGCAATATATAGACAAGCCGACAAATCAAAATTTGAGTTGAAGCAGTGTATTGAAAATATCGATAAAGTCATAAAGAGTTTAATAAACGGATAGAATAAGAGAGATACGTTGATAGCTGCGGCTTAATTGGATAACAAATTTATTAATAATATGATAGAGAATCTGATTAATGACATAGAGCAGGCTATGCTGGGAGTTTTAAACAATGAGCAAATGAGTCAATTACGAAAGGTGCTAGATTATGCCTTTCGTGATATCAACGTGTCGTCTAAGAACAATGAAGAGTGCAGTGGTAATAGTGAATTAATAGATAGTTTTTTGTCGGCTAAACGAGTCGAAGGTTGTTCGGATAAGTCGATGCACTATTATCGAAGTACATTAAATAATGCTATCAGGAAAATAGAAAAAAATATTCGCCATATCACTACTGATGACTTGCGTAATTACTTAAATGATTATCAGCAGACAAGCGGTGCTACAAAGGTTACGGTAGACAATATACGTCGCATTTTGTCAAGTTTCTTTTCATGGCTTGAGGATGAGGATTATATTGTGAAGAGTCCGGTACGTCGGATTCATAAAGTAAAAGTCGGAAAAACAGTCAAAGAAACATACTCCGATGAAGCGTTAGAACAAATGCGTGACCATTGCGAAGGTATTCGCGATTTAGCCTTGATTGATTTGTTGGCCTCTACTGGTATGCGTGTCGGGGAGTTGGTCAAACTCAATCGGAACGATATAGACTTTGAAAACCGGGAATGCATCGTTACCGGTAAAGGAGATAAGCAACGTCGAGTTTATTTCGATGCTCGTACAAAGATACATTTACAACGTTATTTGGCAGAACGGATAGATGACAATCCTGCCCTGTTTGTTTCATTATTAGCACCTTACGATCGCTTACAGATAAGTGGTGTGGAAATACGTTTACGTCGTTTGGGGCGTGAATTGAATATTCCTAAGGTGCATCCTCATAAATTTCGCCGTACGTTGGCGACAATGGCGATAGATAAAGGTATGCCTATAGAGCAGGTCCAGCATCTCTTAGGGCATCAAAGTCTTGATACAACATTGCAATATGCTATGGTGAATCAGACAAATGTAAAAATGTCTCACCGTAAATTTATTGGTTAGTATGTCGCAATTTATCGAGATGTTTGGTAATCCTGTTACGAATACAAAAGGTTGGAAGACTGCTAAGATTAAAGATGTCGCCCCGGAAATGCCTTCTAAAGAGCAACTATCTGGCAAAATCTGGCTATTGAATCTTGATATGATAGAATCAAATACTGGTAGGATAATAGAGAAGGTCTATGAAGATGTTGAGAATGCTTTATCTGTTCAATCCTTTGATGAAGGGAATGTACTATTCTCAAAATTAAGGCCTTATTTAAACAAGGTTGTGATACCAGATGAGCCTGGAATGGCAACGACAGAACTGGTTCCATTACGTCCAGAGCCTAGTAAATTGCATAAAGTATTTTTGAGTCATCTGTTGCGGGGTAATCAGTTCGTTAATTATGCAAATGATATAGCTGGAGGTACTAAAATGCCACGAATGCCGCTCACTGAGTTAAGAAACTTTGATTGTATCTTACCGCCAATGGACAAACAACTTGAATTCGTTTTCATAGCAGAACAGGTCGATAAATCAAAATTTGGCGACTTCAAATCGCAATTTATCGAGATATTTTATGGCATGGAAACTACTCCTGTAAAAGATTATATTGATGATTCTTTTCCTGGTGAATGGGGTACTGAAGATAAGGATGGTAATGGAGTAAAGGTTATACGTACTACAAACTTCACAAACTCAGGAAAGCTGAATCTTGCAGATGTTGTTACCCGCAGCATTGAAGATAGGAAGGTAGTTAGAAAGCAAATTAAAAAGTACGATACCATACTTGAAAGATCAGGTGGAACTGCTGATAATCCGGTGGGTAGAGTTGTGCTATTTGAAGAAGATAACTTGTTTTTGTGCAATAACTTCACGCAGGTTTTGAGATTCAAAGACGTTGATCCAAGGTTTGCATTCTATGCATTATACTACTTCTATCAGACAAATAGAACTGCAATCAGAAGCATGGGAAGCAAGACGACAGGAATTCAGAATCTCAACATGAGTAAATATTTGGAAATCGGCATTCCAAATGCATCAGATGAGGATCAGAAAGCGTTTGTTACAATTGCAGAACAAGCCGATAAATCAAAATCTGTCATTCAAAAAGCTTTAGTATATTTGAATGACATACAGAGTGACGAATTAGGGAAAATCGCTTAATTATTAAATTGATAACAATAAAAACCATAGATATGTTTAACGAAGACAATACAGTGGAGCAAATGCTCATAGAAGCTGCAACCCAAAGTAGTTGGCAGTATGTAAAGTCACAGGATATACCTCGTAGTTCTGATTCTGTCCTTGTTGAATCATGGCTATTGGAAGCTCTTGTCAGGTTAAATCCAATAACACGTCAACAAGCGGAGCAAGTTATTTATAAACTCCGTGCTGCTATTACTTGTGGAGGTAATTATGATGAATTGGTGACTGCCAATGACCGTTTTCGTACATTATTATTTAATGAAAACACAGAGCCTTTTGGAAAGGATGGTGAATATATACCTATCAGATTCTTTAGCGAAGATGCGGTCGAAGATTATTGTGTAGTGACCAATCAATGGGAGTTTCCACGTAGTTCTGTTGAAGGAGGTAAACGTTTGGATTTGGTTTATCTGATAAATGGAATTCCGGTTTGTGTTGGTGAAGCAAAATCTCCTGTTCGCCCTCAGATAACATGGGCTGACGGAGCCATTGATATGCTGCATTACGAAAAGAGCATTCCAGAAATGTTTGTTCCGAATATATTAACCTTTGCTACAGAAGGTAAAGAACTTCAATATGCCGGCATCTGTGCCCCTGTTGACAAATGGGGACCTTGGTTTAATGATGAAAGTCGTCAGCATGGTACAATAGAGTCGGTTAAAAGTAACGTAATGGGGTTGGTTCAACCAAACCGACTGCTTGATATATATCGTTACTATAGTGTTTTTACAGGAACATCATCAGGCAAAAAAATAAAAATAGTTTGCCGTTATCAACAATATCTAGGTGGTGAAGCTATTGTTCAGCGTGTCTTAAATACATATCGAGAGAAACAAGGTCCGAAGAAAGGTCTTATTTGGCATTTCCAAGGTTCGGGAAAATCATGGTTGATGGTATTTGCTGCCCAAAAATTACGTTTGCAGAACGAATTACATGCTCCCACAGTTGTTATCGTTGATGACCGTATTGATTTGGAAGATCAGATAACGGGCGATTTTACTCGTGCTGATATTCCTAATATAGAATCTGCAAAGACAAAAGATGAGTTAGTTGCATTTTTCAAGCAGGATCAGCGCAAGATTCTGATAACGACAATTTTCAAGTTCGGAGATGTTGATAGTGTACTGAATGAAAGAGATAATATCATTTTATTGGTAGATGAAGCACACCGAACTCAGGAAAAGGATTTAGGACAAAAAATGCGCAATGCATTACCTAATGCATTTTTCTTTGGCCTTACCGGAACGCCTATCAATAAACGAGATAAGAATACTTTTCAATCTTTTGGAGCTGATGAGGATTTAGAGAAAGGTGGATATATTTCAAAATATACTTTCCAAAATTCTGTTGAAGATGGAGCTACGCTTGAATTGAATTTCCAAACAGTGCCGGTAGAGATGCATCTTAACGAAACTCAATTACAAGAAGAATTTGATGAACTGACCGATCAAATATCCGAGGACGAAAAGAACGAATTAGTAAAACGAACTTCTGTTGAAGCATTTTTTACAGCAGAGAAGCGAATTAACGATGTCGCACGTTATATTGTAAATCACTTCAAAGAGTATGTAGAGCCCACTGGAATGAAAGCTCAAGTCGTGGTATATAACCGAGACTGCTGTGTGAAATATAAGAAAGCGATTGATGCTCTTTTGGGTTCGGAAGATGCAACCACTATCGTTATGCATACGGCTGGCGATAAAGCTGATGAGTATAAAGCATACCGTCGTGATAGAGAACAAGAAAGAAAACTTCTTGACCAATTCCGTGATCCATTGTCACCGATTAAAATGGTGATTGTCACTTCAAAGCTGTTGACAGGTTTTGATGCTCCAATTTTGCAATGTATGTATCTTGATAAACCAATGAAGGATCATACGTTGTTACAAGCTATTTGCCGTACGAATAGAAAGTACAATGTTGATAAGAAATGTGGTCTGATTGTAGATTTCGTTGGTGTATTTGATAATGTAGCCAAAAGCCTTGCTTTTGATGAGGAGACGGTAAAAACGGTTGTAAAGAATATTGATGAGATAAAAGTGTTGATACCTCAATTTTTGCAAGAGTGTATTGACTTTTTCCCTGGTGTAGACCGGACAATCGGTGGTTGGGAAGGTTTGCAAGCTGCCCAGCAATGTTTACTTGATGAGTCTACAAAAACGAATTTTGCAAAACATTTTTCACGATTGGCTAAAGCTTGGGAAACAGTAAGCCCGGATGCAATGCTGGCTGCTTATCAGGCGGATTATACTTGGCTGGCTCAGGTATATCAAAGTGTACGTCCTGTTAGTACCGGAGGATCACTCATATGGACTTTATTGGGTGCTAAAACCATTGAAATCATTCATCGTAACATTGATACAATTGATATTGGGACTCCACTTGAGGATCTTGTGGTAGATGGAGATGTAATTGATATGGTGTTGGAGCAAGCCAAAGACAATCCTAAAAAGATATTGGAAGTGGAAAAAATGCTTCGTTTGAGGTTAGGAGAGCATCATGGAGACCCCAATTACAAGGCATTTGCTGAGAAGTTGGATGAACTGCGCCGTCATATGGAGGAAAATCTTATAACTAGTATTGATTTCCTCCGAGGATTGCTCACCCTTGCTAAAGAAGTGCTTGAGGAAGAAAAAAACTCAAATCAACCTCTTGACAAGAGGGAACAAGCTAAAGCTGCTCTTACGGAGTTGTTTGAATCAATTAGAACTGAGGATACTCCTATCATTGTAGAACGTGTAGTTGCTGATATAGATGAAAATGTGGTAGCTATTGTACGTAAGTTTAAAGATGCTTTTAAAAGCATTACAGCTCAGCGAGAGATAAAAAAGAAACTACGTTCTATTCTGTGGGTTAACTACCAGATTAAAGATCAAGAAGTTTTTGATAAGGCTTATCAGTATATTGAGATGTATTATTAATTGGTTGATAAAATAAATTTGTTATGGCTGTTGAATCACACGATAAGAAACTTGATGACCTTCTAAAAATGGTTGAAGAAGGTAAGGCTCAATTACCCGACTTTCAACGTAGTTGGGTTTGGGATGACACGAAGATATGTAAACTAATAGAAAGTATCACATCTGGCTTCCCAATGGGTGCAGCGATGTTTTTGGCTAATGGTGGTGAGCATATCCGTTTTAAGTATCGCACATTTGAAGGTGTGGATTCTATATCAGAAGTTACACCTGAGTGGCTTGTGCTCGATGGACAACAGCGACTCACAACCTTATATCAGGTCTTGAAAAGTAAGAAAGCAACTAATACTCGATTAGAGACCAATCGAGATACAATTATCAAACGCTATTATTATCTAGATATTCGTAAATGTCTAGACTCTACTGCGGACAGATTGGAAGCAATCATATCTGTATCAGAGAAGAAACAGCTTACAACAAATATTGGTCGTGATGTAACGCTGGACTTATCCACAAGAGAGAAAGAATTTGAGAACCTGATGTTTCCCTTGAATATTACGTTTTCTCATAATGATACGGAAGATTGGCATTATGATATGGAAGACTATTACAAAGGTGATAGAGAGTATAGAAATTTATTCCGTGATTTCTCACAGCAGATTCTTCGCCCAATTTTAGAGTATAACATACCTATAATTCAGCTTGATAAAGAAACCCCGAAAGAAGCTGTCTGCCAGATTTTTGAGAATGTAAACACTGGTGGTGTACCTCTTACGGTTTTCGAACTCGTCACAGCTACATTTGCTGCTGAAGGACATGAATTGAGAAAAGATTGGGAGACCATTCGTCATATTTTTGCTCAAAAAGTAAATGGCGAGCTATTGAAAGAAATCACTGGCGCTAATTTTTTGGCAGCAATGACTCTGTTGGTATCATATTATAAAAGAGTGGTTTCAGGTGATGATGAGCGTGTGGCTGTAACATGTAAGAAAAAAGACATTCTTAGGCTTGAATTGAAAGATTATTTGAAGTATCATGACGCTTTGATTAAAGGTTTCTGTGATGCAGCTGATTTCTTAGTACATCAGGGGATTTTCCGTTCCAGAGATCTTCCATATTCGTCACAACTTATTCCACTTGCTGCAATCTTTGCATACGACAACGAAAATAAAAAAATGTTGCATCTTGGAAGCAAACAGGAATTATTGTCTCGTTGGTATTGGTGTGGCGTAATGGGTGAACTATATGGGGGTGCCAATGAAGCTAGATTTGCAACTGATATAATGGGCGTATTCCGTTGGATGGAAGGTGGTGAAATGCCAGAGACTGTATATCGTTCCAATATACAACCAACTCGTTTATTGACCATGCAGACTAGGAATAGTGCAGCGTACAAAGGTGTTATGGCACTTATCTTACAAGATTCACCACTTGATTTTATGACAGGTCATCGTATGGATATAGCATCTTACATTGATGAAGATGCTGATATTCATCATATATTCCCTCAAACTTATTGCGAGAAAAATAACCTTCCACGTATAAAATGGAATTCTGTCATTAATAAGACTCCAATTTATGCATCTTCCAATCGTTCAATAGGAGGACATGCACCAAGTACCTATATTGGAACTATGGCAAATAAGGGATTAAAACAAGTTGAGATACAGGAAGCTATAGAGTCACATAAGGTAAGTTATGCTCATCTTGCATTAGATGATTTCAATGCTTATTTCATAGATCGAGCAAAACAATTGCTTGACAGAATAGAGCAAGCGACAGGCAAATCTGTCTCAGGAAGAGATAGCGAAGAAACAATCCGTGAATTTGGTGTTGCTTTAATATAGATAGCAATCTGTAACAAACTAGAAAAATATGATTAATAAATAGCTGAAAATAAATGAACTGGAGATTTTGGAAGAAAATATGTGCAAATAATTCGATGGAGGATGATAAACAAGTATCATTAACTCCTGCTCTGCTTAATCGTGATAGTGAAAGTGATAAGAAGCAGTATAGGAGTGTTTTGAATCTTGCACGAAAACTAGAAGAGAAAGACATATTGAACATTGCTCTTACTGGTCCTTATGGATCCGGTAAGAGTTCCATTCTTCGCTCTTTGATGAAAGACTATCGTAAATACAAATATCTTTCAATATCTCTTGCTACTCTAAAGTCACCATTAGATGATAAAAAGAATAAAATAGATATTGATACGATGAATAATCGTATTGAATACAGCATTCTTCAACAACTTATTTATAAAGAAAAACAAGAGACGCTTTATAACTCCAGATTAAAAAGGATTTATCATAAATCAACTTGGGCTCAATATGCTTTATCTTTTGCAATAATATTTTATATTGTTGCCTTAATTATTGTATTTGAACCATCATTTTTGGAGGTGGATTGGATTTGCAATCGCTTAAGTAATCCAGTATTAAATAAATGGTCTGATATTTTTGCTCTATCATATATATTTGTTGCAACAATAATATTCGTTCAAAAGACTGTCAAATCATTGAGTAATAGTAAACTGAATAAGTTAAATCTAAAGAATGGAGAGATTGAATTAAAAGAAAACAAAGAAGATACATCCGTTTTCAATAAGCACATGGATGAGATTGTCTATTTCTTTGAGGTTACTGATTATAATGTTGTGATTATAGAAGATTTAGATAGATTTGATAATACGGATATTTTTCTTAAGTTAAGAGAGGTAAATCAACTCTTGAATCAGTCAAACTCTGTGGGGCGTAAAGTTACGTTCATTTATGCGGTTAAAGATGATATGTTTTTTGATGAAGAACGTACTAAATTCTTTGATTATATCACAACTGTAATCCCAATAATCAATTCTTCAAACTCGGCAGACAAACTGAAAGAGGAACTAGAGATAAAAGGCTATTCAGATCTTAATGTCGAGGTAATAGACAGTTTGGCTTTTTTCATTGACGATATGAGATTACTGAAGAATATTGTCAATGAATATGCCCAATATAGAGAAAAACTTGATGAGAAACTTGATCAAAACAAACTTCTTGCAATGATTGTATATAAAAACTACCATCCAAAAGATTTTGCTGATCTGCATAAAGGAAAGGGTGTTTTGTATGATTGTTTGCATAAGAAAAGTGAATTATTGGTTGAGCGCAATAGACAGATTGACGAGCGTATTAATGGAATAACTAAAAAACTTCAATCTTTAGAAGCGACACATGCCATACAAGAAAAAGAATTAAGGCTGATTTATATTGAAGGGTATCGTAGAAAATTATCAAAACAAAATGAAAATAATGCCTTTTTGTTTTTTGTCGAAAACAATTTTATACCTCTTGAAGATATCGCAGAAAATGAAACGTTATTTAATTCCTTTATATCGCAATCCTCATTTCGATATCAATGTTTTAAGAGGCATCAAACTAACACATATTATGGTGTTAGATATTATTATGATACATCTGAAGATAGTTGCAATATTCAATTCAGTCAAATAGAGAAAATAGTTAATTCTACCTTTACCTACCATGAGCGATTAGAAGCCTTGCGAGAAGGGGAAAAAAGATATCGTGAACAAATCAAGATACTAGAATTATCTCGTAATAATCATTATGCTACTCCAATACAAGAACTGTTGCTGGATGTTGATATGCAGACGCATAAAATTTTTAGTGAACTCAATGTCTCTAAAATGCTTGAAGTTTTCTTGAAAGAAGGACTTATAAATGAAGATTACTTTGATTATATATCTTTCTTTTTTGGTAAGTCAATTAATAAGCACGACCATGATTTTATCCTTGAATTAAAACTTCGGCATAGTTTGCCGTATGACTATCATATAGATAAAGTAGGGCAGTGCGTAAAAAACATTCCTGATAAATGTTACAACGATGTAAGTATATTGAATATTCAGGTGGTCGATTGTATTTGTCAGCATCTTGAAGAAGCAAATAACTCAAAACTTCATTCGATAGCACAAGTTATTATGCATAATAAAAAGTGGGACTTTTTGATTGACTTCTATAAATCAGTTGAAGATTCAAGCTCGCTTTTCAACCATTTGGGCAGTATCGTTGATGGATTATGGAAGATCTTCGTGAAACAGAATTCCGATGAATTATTCGAGTCTTGGTTACGATTCCTCGAATTGAACCATTCCACCAAAGAAAGTCGTAACTGGTTGAATAAACACTTCGCATTTATATCTCATAGAGTAGATCTCATAGGTTTTGATACAATCAAACAAATAGTGTCGAATGGAAAACTGATTTTTACAGATATAGATGCAGAGTCTAGGTGTTTGCTTGAGTATGTTGTAGAAAACAAAGCATATATGTTGACACCAGAAAATGTTGTATGCGCATTTGTTCATTATCGAAATGAGAGGGTGGAAACATTGGATAATTATCCTTTAAATGTTACAATACTGAGGAGCTGTAAATCAGCTAAATCTATATCAGATTATATAGATGAATGTTTTGACAATGCACTAAATAATGTATTTATTACAGATACGGCAAAAAAAGAGAGTGTGGGAATTATTCTTGAAATTATTAATTCTGAGGATATAACAGAGGACACAAAACGCAAATACCTTTCTGGGCAACAGAATAAAGTTTCTCTTTCCGATGTTAACAATATACAGTGGGAGTTCGCTATTGAAGTTGATATAGTTATACCAGCATGGCCTGAGATATATGCATTTTATGAGAGTCAGAATAATGTAATGATTTCCAGTTTGCGAATATTCATTACCAAACATATTGATGAATTAACAGATATATCTGAATTGGATGATACTCAGAAAGAACTACTGGCACACAGTGCTTTATTGACATCAGATTTTGAAATTTTGGTATACGATAAACTTGTCAAAATCTTTGATGGAGTTACATTTAAGGATGCGGATATTAACAGTGTAGATAACGCTCATTTTAAGTCGTTACTTTGTGCTGATATGCTTCCATATAGCACATATTATACGACAACAATTAGAGACAATCATAGTGATGTACTTACTTATTATGTAGATAAGTATTTGGATGAGTGTATTATAGAAATAGAGGAGTTGCCTACAGATATGAGGCTATACAAGCATCTTATGAAAAATCCAAGAGTAATCGGTGAAAAAGCTCTAAGTGTAGTTCAACATTTTCTTCCTCATATTGTGTGGGATAACGAATTGGCAAATATCACTCTTCCTGTGTTGAAAAACAATATTGAAAAATTTGATTATGACATAGAGAAGAACATTTTGGTCGCCTCTACTAATTTGCCAGAGCGATTGTCTTTTTTGATAGACTTGGTTGAAAAGTTTAGAGATGATTTTGACATTGTGACAGAATTAATAGAGTCTTTAGGCGATTCTTATCGAAGTATTACAGATAAATCAAAAAAGGCTACTATAGAAAATAATCACATGAATGAAATGCTTTTAGGGAAGCTAAAAACTATTGGATATATCTCATCATATAGAGAAGATGATGATAAACTTCGTGTAAGTCATAAACGTAATCACTAAATCAAATGCAAGAGAATAGAGGAATTTATAACTAAAGTTATGGAAAGAAAAGGGATTGTTTGATAACGAATAAAATAAAGTCTCAACCGATAGCATTCCTATCCGATTGAGACTTTTCGTTTATTTATCCCTGTCCGAAAACTTCTGTATAATTACAGCAATACCAATCCCCAAAACAACCATAAGAATACAACCAATAACAGCCTTCCAAATCAATCCGGAATGCAAAATCTCTGCATTAGCTACTATCATGCACACGAAAAAAGAAGATAGAGCAACTACAATGGTAATCAAAATGTAGAATGCCGTATCTGGGATGGGGATGGCATTGCTGGCTTTCTTTATTCTTCGCTCGGCTTCCTTACATTTGCTCTCAATCTGGCTGAGAAAATTGTATAGAAGGGTCGCACCGAATTCTACTGCTAACTTCTGTATTTCTTCAGAAATAATAGGTTTGCACTCATGTATAGAGTCGGATAGATTTTCAACTTCTGTTCTCAGCTTATATACGTTGTCATTCAGGCTGACAAGTTCCTTTGCGTTGATATCGAGTAACCGCTTTTCTTCCTCCAGATATTCATTCTTGGGAGTGGCTTTTATGGCTTCCGCTTCACTCATTTCCGCGGAAAAATCGAATTTCTTTTTCATGTTCGGTTTCATGGGCTTATCGTTTTAATCCTGTTTTCAGTTTCTTTCCTAACGAACGACTGGCGGCATGAGCGCATCTGCGAGCCCATTGCAAATTGTCTTCATCCTTGTCTCTCCACGGAAGGTCGCTTTGTGAGCCTCCACCACCTCCACCGGTTGTTACATTGGGGGTATTTATCAGTCCGACAAATATAGCTACAGCCATATCGGTAAGTTCCTGACAGTTGGCAATAAACCTGTAATCAAATTCGTCATTAAAACAGTCAAGTATTTTTTCCGGAATATAGAATCTGTAATCCTTACCTTCATGGCTGAGGGCATAGGAAATCATATCCTGACTATATGTGAGATATTGGGTATAGTCAATAGGGGCAACCTTATGTGTCGCTACCTGTTGAACGGTTTGGGAAGTATTATTTCTAATGACGGAAGTTGGCTGATGGTGCAGTCTCTTCCATGTTGCAGGAAGTTTCGAGACCATCAGGTTCCTGCCGATTCCCAATTCTGAAGCCTTGTATTTGGTGTTTCCATTCATGAGGGCATATCCACGAAGAATACCTTTCTTGTCCTCTCTTTCATGGACGGTATAACCTTTCCGTATAAGAGTGTTCTTGTACTCATCCCATGACCATGATGGCATTGCTTTCAACACCTCCATACAGTCCCGGTTCACTTGTGGAATGTTACGATTTCTGATTTGTTCTGCAGTCGTCCAGCCACGTTTCTTTGCCACTCGCTCGGCGGCACGTTGCGCCCGAAGATGAATGTTATGGTCGTTGTTGATATTGCCATTTTCATCCAAACGGCAGACCGCAGCATGGAGGTGGGGAACTTCGCCTTTGGATTCTGTATGCAGCCAAACAGAGTATTTACTGTTAGCTAAATTGGTTGGACAGGAACGGATTTTTCCATCCTTGCCGGTAATCACCTGTTTGTCGAACTCCTCGGCGAAATCTTGCCAAAGTTTTTGCCAATCTTCGATGTCATAGAATTGGGTATGTTTGGGCGATGGACTCAACTCGATTCTGATAACGGAGTTCTTTATCGGTCGATGCTGGGATAGGGTCAATTGCATGGAGTTCCATATCCCCATAGCGTCCGGTTCTGGGCAACAGATTGTCCAATACCCGATAAATTTTCTCCGGATGCTTCTTATGTTGTGATTCACCGGTAATGTAACGGAGGTCGTTGATGCCGTGCGATATGGCTTTGGCTTTTGCAATCATTCTTCTTCGGATTTAAGGTTGGACGGAATTTTGTTCTTCTCTTTTACAGTATTCAGGAACTGGCAGACACTTTCGGCTACATTGCCAAGTTCCTTGAGCCAGTTGACCATGAACGGAATCTGATTGAACATTGCCATGCGCTGCTTTGTGGACATTCCGTGTAGGGCGGATGTGTATTTTATGAGGTCTGACCGACAATCGTCCAGATTCTGCAACAGGGCTGCTTCTTCTTTCGTAAGTCTCACTTTGGGCTTGAAGTTATAGGCACACGACAATAGGTAATCACTTATGGTCATACCGCATTGGGTAGCCATTGATTTTATATACTCCTTTTGAGTAGGAGTGACTTTCGCTCCGATGAAGACGTTTCTGGTTTCTTTAGAGGAGTTCGATGTATTTTCAATATCTTCTTTCATTTGAATCATTGTTATAATTGTGAATAGGTGCGAGCTTGCGAGTACCGCACCGGCGAGGGAACTGAGCAGGCGAGAGCGCCAATGTACAACCGTAACGCAGTGAGGTTATACCTTGGCATATCTCGCAACAGTTACCTGTTGATGCTTCACGGCAAGCCATATCGGATGCGTATAGTGAACTGGCACTCGGATAGGAAACATAGAATGAAATGAGCCTCTAAAAGAGGGGAGAATATGAATATCTCACATGATGTCTTCCTGCCGACTTTACTTTATTCTTATGTATACGCCCCGACAATAAAGTAAAGTTGAACTCAATAATGGTATTCTGGATTGAAGGCATAATCTTTCCCTTCTTTTATAACCATTCGTTCGTCGCTGAGCAATGTTGCGACCTTTACCGCCTTGTTATAACCGAGTTTTATACCCTGCAATCCGTAACCCTCTTTCAAGCGTTCTATATAATCATCGTAATTGCTGATGTTGCCATTGGCAAAAACGGTATCCAATGCTGGACGATGTACATTCTTTGGAATCTCCTTGTCCGGATCGAACGGTCCTTTGGTTGGTCGTCCGGTCTTCTTCTCTTTTGGCAGATAGGACTCTACCGGTTCGGGTATGGCTTCCTCGTTTATGCGGAAAGCGAAAGGTTCAAACTCACGGTCGCGGATATGCACGGCTTCGACCACGCTTATGGTCTTGTCCTCTTTATCCACCTCGATCTGCATAATGGTTTCCGCTTTATTGTTGAGTTCAGTGCCGATGTGACCACGAGCATGTTCGTCATTCTTGTTCTGATGCAGTACGGTATGGATGTGAATCTGTCTGTCGTCCGTCCACTGCATGAATTTGGAGATGATATCGGTAGATTCACCGGGAGAATTGATGTCATACAGGAAATCACGAATGCCATCTATGATGACCAATCCCAAATCCGGTATTGTGCCAATGGCCTGTTCGACTATCGCCAGACGTAGTTTAGGGGAGAACTTGCGTAGAGCCAGCATGAGCAGATTATCCGGTTTCTTGTCTTCCGGCAATTCAGCTAAACGTAGGATTCGTTTCAATATCTGCTGGCAATGATGTCGTCCTTGCTCCGTGTCGATGTACAGAATATTTCGCTTATTATCGGGAAAAGTGGACCGATAATGAAGAACGGTGCTGTTTCTCAATGCCGATGCGACTATGGCCGATACGTTAAAGGTTTTCTTGCTTTTGGCTTTTCCGATGGACGCACTGAAGTTTCCTAATGTACCGATAACAGCATCGTCTACCATCAGCACCACTGGCGACTGCTCGTAGGTATTCGTCACGCTCACGATTGAATCTTCCATGTAAACCGCCAATTCTTCACATGAAGGAGTCGTATTGTCCGTCTTCTCCATCTTTACCAGTTTTTCGGGTTCGGTTTACGACGATGGGATGCGAGCATGGACTCATTCTCTTCCTCAAAACTTTGCGGAGCCGGAGTCTTTCGGGAAGATTCCAGCCATCTATCCAGTTCATCACGATAGATGTAGAGATGTTTTCCTTGTTTTATAACCGGAATATCATCCTTTTTGACCTTGTAATAAAAGGTTGACAACGGCATTTTAAGATAGTTGCAAGCCTCCTGTACGGTCATGGGGACGTGCG
>OHJZ01000852.1_pt1 | contig 14367 bp, 9 predicted proteins | sample 1568691 | NCBI WGS metagenome assembly OHJZ01 (sample SAMEA3879593, study PRJEB24766) | human gut metagenome | biome: human-associated habitat; feature: feces | place: USA | collected 1985/1987
TGTCACCACCGTCATAGCAGCTGTGACAGGCTTAACACTAAAGCTGAACCAACTTCGTGAAAAACGCAATGAACGTGAAGATGCCAAAGCCGATGTCGAAGCATTAACAGGACTTTCCAAAGACGACATTAATTGGCTGGAACAAGAAGCAATCCGGCTTTCCACTACAATTAGTGATTCCGGTATCCGGATCCGACAATCAGCAACCGAAATTCTTGATGCTTATAAATTGGTCGGTTCTGCTAAACCGGAGTTACTATCTAACAAAGAAGCACTGGCCGCAGTAACCGAACAAACACTCATCTTAGCATCTGCTTCAGGAATGACATTGAAAGATGCTGTTGATGCTGTAACTCTTTCACTCAATCAATACGGAGATGGTGCTGATCAGGCAGCCCGTTATGCGAATGTCATGGCAGCCGGTTCTAAATACGGAGCTGCTGCTGTTGAATCAGTAACTACCGCAGTAAAAAAATCTGGAGTGGCAGCCAATGACGCAGGTATTCCTATTGAACAATTAGTTGGTACTATCGAAACCTTAGCCGAAAAAGGCATAAAAGACGAAGTTGCAGGTACCGGACTAAAAACCTTTTTCAATCGCTTACAGAAAGGAGCAGATGACACTAATCCTAAAATAGTCGGTCTTGAAACAGCTTTGGAAAATCTCCAAAAGAAACAACTTAGTGTTAACGATCGAATCAAAATGTTTGGAGAGGAAGCTTTTAGCGTTGCTACCGTTTTAACTAACGAAGCAGAAAAAGTGAAATACTACACCGAAGCAGTCACTGGAACTAATGTCGCTCTAGAGCAAGCAGCCACCAAATCAGATACGGCAGCCGCCAAACTCGCTCAAGCCAAAAACAAAATGAATGAGATGGGAATGGAGCTGATGGAAAAACTTAATCCTTCAATCATCAGCGTAATAAACGGTACAGTAAACTGGACCAGAAAAATTATAGACCTGATTGGGTTCATGGTCAAACATTCGGGTATCATTATCACTCTAACTACAACAATAGGAGCGTACCTGTTAACCATAAAAGCGATAACCATATGGGAAACAAAATTGAAAGATGCTAAAATTGCAAGCATTTTAGCTGATAAATTGTGGGAAACACGTTTATTAGCGTCAATCGCAATAGAAAAAGCAGGAATAGCAGTAAAAGCACTCCTAACTGGTAACACCGTAGCCTTGAATACTGCGATGAAATCATTATGGAAAACAATCGGATTAAATCCTCTAGCTGGTACTATAGCTTTATTAGCTGGTTTGGCAGTTGGGATATACCATGTCGTTACAGCCCGTAAAACCCTCTCCACTGCACAAGAAGCCGCTAATAAGATTAGTCTAGAGGCATCTAAAAACACATCCGAAGAAACAAATCATCTTAAATCTTTAAAGGAAATTCTTTTTGATTCAAAAAAAAGCTATGGTGAAAGACAATGGGCATTAGAAGAAATTCAAAAAATAGTACCCGATTACCATGCCTCATTAACTAAAGAAGGAGAGTTAATCAATAACAATACCGGTGCTCTGGATGGATATGTAGAAAAATTACTTATCACAGCTAAACAACAAGCTGCAAACGCTAAATTACAAGAAGCTCTAAACGAACGTACAGAATGGTTCAGTAAGCAAAGTAGTTCAGAAGCCATGAAATTTAAGAGTATTGAATGGGATATTAATGATCCCATAAATTCAAACAAATCTTTGGAGGAAATAGCAGCCTCTAATGGAGTTTCTCCCACAGCATATCGTGCTTGGGCTTCCAAGAAAAGCCAGTTGGATGAGAATGTCAAACTGTATGAGGATATGATGCGAGGATATACAGAGGAAATTGCCAAAGTGAATTCTAAATATCAAAACAGTAACAATGATAATGATGGTAATGGTGATGGCAATGGTGATAGTGATGAAGAAAAAATAAAAAAGAGGCTTGAGAAAGAAAAAAAACTATATAACCAAAAACAAGCCTTCCTGAAAGAAATGTATCTGGAAGGGGGGGATGACACTCTCCAAACAGAAAAGCAGTTGAGCGAAGAAATGGAATGTCTCCAAATGGAATACTTGGAGCGTTCTTTGAAAATTGTCGGTGAGAAGTCAAAAGAAGGCATTAATATCCAAAATCAAATCAATGACCTGAAAATTAAACAACAAAAAGAACACAATCAGGAGCTTATTAATGAATTAATTAATCAAGAGACAACTCAATATGAAAAGCAACAACAGGATTTAAAAGAACTGTATGCCTCCGGCAAAGATGAGAATCTAAGCTCCGAAACAGCCTATAATGATGCTATGGAACAACTTACCATCATGCATCTTGAACGAATGCTTTCCATTGCCGGTTTAAACGCCGAACAACGAAAACAAGTTGAGAAACAACTTCTTGATTTCAAAATAAAATGCATGAAGGAAGAACAGGCCGCCCATGCCAAAGCAAAAGATGCTGAACAAAAAAAGACGGCAGCACAAACCCAAAAAGAACGACAACAATATAAGGAACGACTACGCACATTTCAACAATATGGTTCTGAACTTGGCTCTGCGTTAGGCAACATCATCGCAGGACAAGAAAATGCAATGCAAGGTTTCGCAGATGTCATGATCGATATTATATTCGATGTTCTTGCCCAAATGATAAATGCAAAAATAATTGAACTAACAGCAGTAGGAACTGAAAATGTTGCAAAAGCAACAGCCAATGAAATAGGAAGTAAAGGTTTCTTAGGCATTGGAACAGGAGCCATCCTTGGGGGAATCATAATGGCTGCAATTGCAACTGCAAAAAGTGCTCTGAAAGGAATGGTTAGCGGCAAACACTCGTCCGGAACTTCCGACTCCGACACGTCTTCGACCGACGCTCCCAAACGAGCAACCGTCAGCGTATCCCAATGGGCATCCGGCCGGTATGATGTCATCGGGAAAGATGACGGCAAGAACTATCAGGACATACCTTATATTGGGGCTGCACAAACCGGAATCGTCCGACACACTTCTCTAGTTTCAGAGAATGGTGCAGAATTAATCATTAACGCCGAGGACTTATCCCGGTTACAAAAACATATAAATTATCCTTTGGTACTAAATGCGATTGAAGATGCCCGTAAAGGTCATGTGCCCCAACGAGCTTCGGGTAATTACGCAGCAATAGATACTCCTGTCCGAAATAACCAGGAAATCCATGAAACTGATACATCAGCAACCGAACTAGATAAACTCATAAAAGAAATCGGAATGCTGATTAATACCCTCAAAAATCTAAAAGCATACGTATCCCTACGAGATATACGAAATGCTGAAGAACTAGATGAAAAATCCAAGAAACCATTTACCCGATCAACCAAATAAGAATTATTATGGCACTAAGAATATCAAATACATCCGGTACTTTTGATCTGCCGAAAGACTTCAGTACAGAAATAGAAGACAGCTCTCCTATCTACAACGAACGGGGATCACAATCTATTGCCGCTACCATACCTGGTACCAGAAATAATCTACGTCTCAACAATTACATTAACAGAACTGATATTGACAGCGCCCCTATTGCTGATGAACGCGTGACCATCAGTGACGGAGTTTACCATCGAGTGGGTAAAATGAATACGACAAAAGCTTCAGAGAATGACGGAATAACTTTTAATGTAGGCTTTGGAGAATCTGAATTATATAGTATATGGGAAGATGTTTCTTTGCAGTCCATCAACCTTCCTGTTCTTCGCCTTGGAGGAGTATCAGAATTAATACCTTATATTATAGAGAATAGTCAAAAGAATGATTCTCCTTTCTGTCTGTTTCCTGTGGCTGTATCTTGCAATCGTAAGAAAGATAATGATACAGTTACGGATTATGCAGAATATATAAATAATTATCGTGATGGATATTGGTGGAAAGCACGGACGGAAACTTTTTTCATCAATGGAGAACCCGTGGAAGTATCGCTTCCTGAAGGATATGGAATAGTTCCATTTATAAAAGTCAGCTATATATTAGAAGCTATATTCTCAACCTACGGATATACTGTCACGGAGAACCCATTTACTAACCACCACCAGCTCGGTCAATTGGTTGTTCTTAATAATGCAGCCGATTGCTGTGTAAAAGGAGAACTAAAATATGCTGATCTCATGCCTGACTGCACAATCAATGAATTCATGCAAGCCTTATGGTGCCGTTTTGGATTACTTTACTTTGTAGATGGAAATACCCGTAAGGTCAGACTTAAATTCATTCGTGATATCCTTAATTCCAAAACTACTTCTGATTGGACGCTACAAAAAGCGTCCAAACCAACTATCAATTTTGAAGCCCCACAGCAATTAAAATTATCAGCTGCAACAAACGTACGGGGGGAAGATCCAAAATGGACGGCAGCTCCTGCCGCTGATTCACTGGATAAATTCTTAAAGCCATATCACTATATTGTCACGACTAAAGCAAATGGATACCTAACCTATTCTACAGAGAGCGGATTATATTATAAAACAGATAACATAACCGGACGTTCAGAATTAGTGTCAACGGATTTCTTCCCCTGGGATCGTGGAGCTGATATGGCATATAAAGAGATTACCTCTATTGATGAATTTTTGCCTTCCGCAACGGAACGTTTTAAAGGAGACGTATATAAATATATACGAGTTCCTTACTATCTCTTCGGTAAAGTACATCGATACACCACAATTTCTAGTTCCGATGTTGAATTATCAGAAAACTTAAACTACCAAACCCCTTTGGCATTTTGCTTTTCTTTCTTCGATACAAGAGATCGAGTTACTTATGGTTCACAAATTTGTCTGGATATTTTCGGAGAACCGGTATTAAACAAACAAAATGGAAAAGCCTGCGAAATTTCTCTTTTATTTGTTGGCAAATATGGACTGTTCAATCATTTCTGGAAGGAATATGACGCTATTCTTCGCCACGCCAATCATCTCATAGAAACGGATATGCATCTATCGGCTCAACAATGTATGAATCCAGATTTCTCCTCTCCTATTTTACTTGATGGTCAACGAATGTTGCCTGATACCATACGTTATACGTTACCCAAAAGTTCTTCATTCCCGGCAACAGTCAAATTGCGTACAACCAAATTACTCAAACCATATAATCTGGAAGAAGAACAAACCGTCCCCATCGTCGATCAAAAATATAAGTGGGCGTTATTTGATAACAAGAATTCAGTCGTAGAAGCTGCCGTAAAACTACAAAAAGATGCCTGGAGAGACGAAGCGAATAGAGATGGGAATAGCTTATATGACCTACAATATAAGAATGTTTCTACTGATACAGTGGATATTAAAGTCCCTCTTTCAGTACCTACTGAAGAAGATTACAATAATAAAAAGGAGTATTTTATAAGGAAAGTCAATTATAGTTTCGATCTATATTACCGGATTAGGTATTACCTCGGTACAACGCCCGATGGACACCTCCATTATGAGATTAGTAATTCGAGAGGAGGAGTACATTATGACCTGCAATATGACCAATCATTGCGTGCAGAGTTATTATAAAATGTCCTTTATATCCCGCAATATAACATACAATTTTGCAATATGAATACATCAGAAACAGTAATATCAACTATTCAATCAAATGATATTGAAAAGATGCTCATCACTTATCAGAAATATATGAAAAATGCATCTATTACGTTTGATGACCTCTTTCTTTTTCTCTCTCACCCCACCGCTGATAGAGAAGAATTCCTGCATGACTATTGTACCTGTAATTATCTGGTACAAGAACAAATTATCTCACCTAATTATCTAGTAAAATGAGTCTGACTGCAAACATATCGCCCGCCAATATGGCATTGACCGGCAATCCAATCAAGTTGTCGATCAACAGCAGTTCTCTGGCAACTTATACCATTTTAGTAGGAGAACAAACAATATTCACCGGCAGCGGAGAAGGCAACTTCTTTGTTTTTATTCAGGATATACTTGCTGATATAGTACAACCGGCCCAATTATATAATGAATCGGAAGAAGTTCTGCTACAGGCAGAAGGTTGTTCTCGTAATGTTACTATCAATGTTTCCAATAGTGAAAAAAATAATCTAACGATCTCACTGAAAGTATTTATTGGCGGAGTAAGCAAAAGAATGTTACGTCATCTCAATGATGAAAATAAAAATGTGTTTATCTGGAAATTGATGAATCCGGACGGTAATTTCTTCCAAACAACCCGTACTTCCGAAAGACTTATTAGAATCCGGGAAACGGAACTACTTCCGCTCTCCTTCATCTATCCTGATGGTGGTATACTAAGAGTAATTGCAAACGGAATGGAGACCGCCCTAATCGGAGTAGCCGGACAACCGGTTGCACTCAACTTATATCGTCTTCGGAAGCAACTTTTCGATACTCACCATATTCTTGCCTCCATATTTGATATCTATGTAGGAGAAACTAAATCCTGCACGATCGTAATTACTCCCGGAACAATAAGTAGAGAAAGGTATCTCTTACAATTTCTTAATTCATACGGTTCTTATGAGCTGATCGAAATTACCGGCATTGGAAGTATTAAGCGTGAAGCAGAAAAAGAAAATGCATTCAATAAGTATGATGAAGTCATAGATGATTATGTTGAATCCTGGGAAAGGTTATCCGGACGCGAATCTATGACTGTAGAATCCGGATATCGTACAAATGACGAACTGATACATTTGATTGATCTGTTATCTTCTGACGACATAAAACTCCTTGGACTGGACGGACGAAATATCAGAGTAAATGTCACAGCGGAAAATCTTACCAGAGCATCCCGTGCAACCGTTCCGGAGAGTATAAAGTTATCTCTACGTTTTGCGGATTCAGAGCAACGTTATACAGGTTCATTTAATGATGATGATTTAGGGTCGCCACGAATACATACCGAACAATTCACTAAACAATTCAATTGATATGTCAACACAACAGGATCTCATAGATCAACTGATAGACTACATTGACAAGGCTATTTTGAAGAACAGTGTCTCCAACCGACATGTCGCAACAGTACTATCTTTCCTAAATGAAAAACTGAAAGATTTTGCTGAAGGAGATACTTTTTTGCGTCGTAAGCAACCAGACAGCACCCTCTTCTTATTGCAGTTACTAGGAGGACTTGAAGTTGAGAAAGGAGTAAAAGCTGATAATATAGAGGTGCTAAATGAACTTCTTGCCAATACCGCCTCTTTCACTGGAAACATTTCTACTTCAGGAGATATTTCTTCTTCAGACTATGCCTGCAAAATGTTGGGATGGTTAATATCGGCTATCGGAGATGCAGAGTTTAACTCTGTACACATACGCGGATTCTTGGAATCAGATGAATTTAGATATAATCGTATCTCGGTAGTTAGTGGAGAAACTTGGAATGCACCTGGCGGGGGCATCATAGAGGAAGTGGATCCACTGGAGAGAATTATCTATTTGAAATTAGAGCCCGGAGAACTTGCAGAAATAGAGATTGATGACATCTGCAAAGGAAAATTCAATGATTCGGTCACTGGTTTTCATACCTCTTATTTCCGAATTTCTGAAAAAATTGATGAAAAGACTTTTAAATACATACTTCGTAGCGGAACTATACTTCCACCACAAAAGACCATGCACTTCGTTTCGTATGGTAACTTCACAAACAAAGAGCGACAAAGATCGAGCTACTCGACACAAAGCTATGTCCGCTATCTGACAGGTGTTAATAATTGGGAGATTACTAAGGAAATGATCGCTATGCAGTTGGGCGACCTGTCTAACTTAAAACTGTTTGATATTGATATGACCGGACATAGTGCGTATCTCCGTAATGTATATATGACCGGAGTTATCAAACAGATTTCCGATGATGGAGTAACAGAAAGCCGCGTCCCCTGTTTTAAGGGAGAGTGGAAAGCGGGGGTTTATTATTACTATGACGAAGTAACTCACAACGGATCATCATGGTTATGTATTTCAGATAAGCCTATAACGCAAGAACCGGAGGAAGGTGCTACAGACTGGCTTGAAAAGTCGGCGGCGGGTAAAGATGCGGTAGTAGTTAATATAATGAGTAGCAATGGGAATATTTTTCAGAACGGCTCTGTGTCTACTACATTAACCGCTTATGTAATAAAGGGAGATACTGATATTACAGATAGTGTTCCGGATTCCCGGTTCTCGTGGGAGAAAGAAAGTAATAACGATGATACCGATAAGATATTTAATGAGGCGCATGTCGGGCACGGGCATGTGTTGACACTTACCCCGGATGATGTTTGGGGACGTGCTACATTTAATTGTATTGTGAATTTGTAAAACTTCTAAATTATGAAAATAAAAGATTGTATAGCTTTTGCAAAGTGTGTGCGTAATCCTGACTCGCCTTTGACTGTAGATGCTCAAACAGTTCATGGAGAGAGTTCCACTTGCGCATATCACCAAAATGAAGAATTATCTTCCAAAGATGTTTGTTCTCCAAAAACAAAGATGACATTGTCGCAGATAGATTTGAGTAAATTTCCCGATGGTAGTCGGGTTCTGCAAGTTGGTCCGCCACTGATAATAGATATTCCCGACAGTTATATTGAGGCTGTCCGAAATTCGCCATTAGGCAGTGACAAGCAACCTCCTTGTAACTGTTTAGAAGATAGTCGGGAGACATACTACAAAATTCAATCAAGTTTTTTAATTGGTAAATCGAAGCTAGATGGCACATAGTTTCCTCAAACCAGATTAAACCTGATATTTCTCCTGTAGACGCTCCGTTGATTAGGCTATGACAATATTCATGTGAGAATTGATATGCCCATCTCCACCATTCATCGCCTTGCGTACTTAAAAATATCAAGTGTCCGTTAGGAATTTTATTGCATTGAGGGTCTCCTGGACGATATTCTATCATACATAGAGTTGACATATCTACTGATTTCTCCAATGACAATGCAAAGTCATTCTGGATGTTAACTAATAGTTCATGAACGATTTCTCTATTGTATATACCGAAAGCATCATCGATGGGCATGAATATATTTGATGCAATATTAGAAAATGCTGACATAATAATTGAAATTTTAAATGTGACGAAACAAATGTAGTAATAATAATAGAACGCTCTACATCTTGAATAATAAAGTTTTAAATGTGACAATTTTCAACTACCCTTTATAGACGTTTCTTATTTAGATAATAGTATTAACAACTTAATTAACTAGAATTATGCCAATTGCAAGAGGACAAATTACCATCGTCGACTTGAACGATGCGAAGTCAATGAACATGTATCTAGGCTCTAATCAGCCTTTGACGCAAATCTTTAACAAGGAAAACAGCACCTATGTACCGAACTATACGGCTTCTCCTTTCCTTGTCATTACCCCTGAAATGTATGTATCCGGAACGACAACAAACGTAATCAGTCGTTTAAAAGCTGCTCCTACCTATACAGTGAATGGAGGTGCAATCACTGCATTCGGTGGTACTGTTGCCGCTACTGCGCCGTATGCGTTGACGCTTAAGAACAATATGACATCTGTATCGCAGATGAAGGTTGAATGTTCCGGTATCTATGTTGATCCAGACACAGGTTTGGAAACTCCTGTAAAATCTGTCATCAACTATACCAAAACAGAAAATGCCGGTCAACTTATCATTGCTATAGCGTATGCCCCTAAAGGAAATGTTTTTAAGAATGGTCAATCCGAATCATTGACAGCCCATTGTGATATGTGGCGTGGTAGTAGTATTGACGCCGATAAGGTTGCTTATCAGTGGCACAAATTGAAATCGGACGGCACATGGGAATCTTTGGCGGCTTCAAATTCTTATGGCATCACGGGGACAACGACAAATGAAATATCTATTCCTGCCAGTGCCGTACTTAATTTCGAATCTTTCAAATGTGCAATCAAGGATACCGATACAGCATCCGGAACCTACAACACAACAGTGAGCGATATTATTTCGTTCTCCGATCTTTCCGATCCGTATATAGTGGAAGTATCTTCCACAACGGGGGATAAGTTAGTAAATGGCCAAGGAAGTACGACTATCAATGCCAAGGTATGGCAAAATGGGGAAGCATTCACCGATAATGCTGCTGATACCAAATTTGTATTTTCTTGGAAGAAGTACAATAAGGATGGTACACAAGATACGGCTTGGGGAACTTCCGGTGTAAAGACTGGAAAGACCATTACCGTCACTGCTGCCGAAGTCGATGTAAAAGCGACGTTTGTTGTTGAATTATCACTAAAATAATAGTATGATAGTAGCAAGAGGACAAATAACGATTAGCGTAACGAAGGACGGGCAATATCCCGCGCAGGAATTCGCAAAGTCTAAATCTGGCACAGTTGCGCCTACAAGTGGGTGGAGTAAAACTCCGCCCGCCTGTGGTACAAACGAATATTTGTGGATGCGCACGGGTATTGTTATCCCTCCGGCTACGTCTCCCGTTTCGTGGACTACAGTTCGCATTGGTGCAATAGATGGGGCAACTGGGGCTAAAGGTGACAAAGGCGAAACGGGGCCGACTGGTTCGCAAGGTATTCCCGGTACATCGCAGTATTTTCATGTGAAGTATTCCGCTAATGCGAACGGCAATCCTATGAGTGATACCCCTAATACTTACATTGGTACAGCAGTTACAACGAGTGCGGCCGCTCCGACTGCTAACACGTCGTATAAATGGGTACAGTTGAAAGGTTCGCAGGGTATCAAGGGAGATCAAGGCATCGCGGGACCAACCGGAGCGGATGGTAGAACAAGTTATCTGCATATCAAGTATAGTGACAACGGTACGACCTTTACGGCAAATGGCGGTGAGACGCCGGGTGCTTACATCGGCCAATACACCGACTTCACGGCGGCAGATAGCAATACGTTTTCCGCTTATACCTGGACGAAAGTCAAGGGCGACAAAGGAGATAAAGGCGACAAGGGAGATACGGGTGCAACCGGGCTTCCCGGTGCTCTAATCCGTCCGCGCGGCGAGTGGAAAGCAAATACTAACTATGTTAACAACACGCAGTATCGAGATACTATCATCTACAACGGTAATACTTATTCGTGTCGTGCGGATCATACTTCTGGGAGTTCTTTCGATGTAACGAAATGGACTTTGTTTAACGAATTTATAAATGTCGCTACGCATTTATTAGTAGCTCAAAATGCAACGATCGATATACTCGGTACGTCTGGTCTATTTATCGGTAATCAAGCAAAAACGCAAGGTTGGTTAATGACAGGCGGTTCGATTAAGCATAATGTAACTGGGCTTGAATTAACAGCAGATGGGAAATTATCACTCCCTAAAACGGGTGCGATATTGGTTGGGAATAAAACGTTTATCAGTGATGGAAAGATTGTAACAGATTTTATCGATGTTAAGACCTTAGAAGTTGAAAAGCTGAATGGTGCGACGGGTACATTTAAACGCTTACAGGGAATAGATGATAATAATATTGTTAAATGCGCAATTGGGTTTAGCTCTAGTGAGGGAAAGATGTATTTTGAAGGAGATATGCAGCACCAAGGAACTTATAAAGATCCTGTGAAAGGAGAACGAAGTTTCAGGTTTTACACTGCTGACTTATGGTGTAGAGGGCAATTCGGACATTATCAAATGACTTCTCTCTTATTTAATTCTGCTTCAACTAGTGATTTCTTTGCGCATATTTATAATTATGGAACTGATACAACTTATCACAAATATGCGCAAGCAGGACAACCGATAGACTGCATTTTTCTTGAAGGAAGCGGGAACTATGTATTATATGTGTGTGACTCACCCCGTCGTAAGTTTTTGACAGTTGTCAATGCCTCCGGTTATCCTAAAAGAGTTATGATGGTATATCAGAACAGTAGTACTGACACTATTGAACCATACAGATTTAAAATTTTTGTGACAGCTGAAATAAATACATCTAAACCGAATCCCTCATCTACTGTAAATTTACATGCATTACAATTATGAAAATAGACTTTAGAAATATTCAAGTAAAAGACATCGAAGGGAATAACAGTACCGTCGATATTGCAAAAATGTTAGGCAATGCGATCTATCAGAGAACTGCCGACTTGGGTGAGTTGGAATTAGCTCAAAACATCTACAAGAACGGTGAGGTAGAGTTGTCTACGGATCAGGCGGAACGCATCAAAGAATACGTAAGAACTAACTTTGTCGCAGTTGTACAGGTAGCGGTTAATGAGGCTTTATTGGTAGAATAATTCAGTTTCAATCACTTTTATTAAAGACATGAACAATATTGATTCAATCATCATCCACTGTTCGGCTACACGTGCAGGACAAGCTTTCAAAGCAAAAGACATTGATCGAATGCATAGAGATCGAAACTTTTCTATGATTGGTTATCACTATGTCATTGACTTAGATGGTACCATCGAAGAAGGAAGACCTCTATCAATGGAAGGTGCCCATTGTAATACTAAAGGCACCTCTGGTATATCATACAAATTATATAGTATAATTTATATATCCTGTTACTAAAATAGTTATATTTGCATCATTATTATTAGAATAATCTGAATATGAAGGCAATACTATTAGTTAGAGTTTCTACAAAAGCACAGGATTTCGACGAACAGGAACGAGAAATTTACAATATGGCTATCAAAGACGGCTATTTACCGGAGTGCATAATTCCTGTATGTGAAAAGGAATCCGGTATAAAGTTGGCAGAAGAAGAGCGTGCAGGATTAAACAAAATGAAAGAATTGATTGAAGAAGATAATGATATAAATTGTGTGTACTGTTGGGAAGTATCAAGAATTGCTAGAAGAAAGAAAATAAACTTCTCTGTATTGGATTATCTCACAACTCATAAAATACAGTTAGTAGTCAAGAATCCGTCTATACGGCTATTTAAAGATAATGGAGATATAGATGAGGGTGCAGAAATGGTATTCACTTTATTCTCCCAAATGGCAGAATCAGAAATGCGTACTAAACTAGCCAGGTGGAAACGTACAAAAGATGCTAAACGCAAAGAATCTATATATACTGGTGGCTGGATTTTATATGGATATACGGTAGATGAGACAACGAAGAAACTAATAATAGACGAGAAACAGGCAAATATAGTAAAGACGATATTTGCTTTATATTTGACAGGGAAATATAGTTATGGTAGTCTAGCTAAAGAACTAATGCAAACAGGGCTATTAGTAGGTTATACTTTGCTTACTGCTAGAAAATTTATATCATTAACTTTAAACAATTTAGCTTATGCAGGTTTGCCTTCTTCTACCAATAAACGTAATAATGTCAAGACGGAAGGAAATATATATCCTCAGTTAGTAACATTGGAAATGATAAATAAATGTAAAGAGATAGCCAAGAGTAATACAAACAAACCTAAAAAACAGTATAACAACTATTATTTCGGTAAAGGATTATTAAGGTGTCCTTACTGTGGTGGAATAATGGTTGCAAAGAAGAATAACAATACATATCATTGTCAAGAATGTACTAAAGGATTTTGGATACAGATAAATTTAGTTGACAGCATACTTTGGCATAGTTCTATTATGCTTTATGCAACTAAATTAGCACACAAGGATGATGAAGATAGAAAACAATATTACTGCCAACTAACAATATGCGACAGTAAAATTAAAACTTCTGAATCGCGAATTAAAGCAATGCAGGAAAGAGCGGAGGTAATAGAACATAAGGCTTATGTGGAGGGTACTCTATCAATAACGAAAGCTGATTCTTTTATTAATGAACTCAATAATAAAATAGACAAGGAAAGAAAAGAACTGAATAAGTGGATGAATGATAGAGCTACTATTCAAAATCTGTTGATTGAAGTGAGTAGAGATGACAAGGTTGTGAACTTAGATAAAGTAGCAGAAATAAAAGACGACAAAACAAGATATGATATTATCCACGAAGTTTTTGATTGTGCTTTTATAGACAAAATTGAACAGTATAAATATACTATTTCAATATATCCAAAACTTTGGAATCATCCACTTCAATACACTTTGAATACGAAAAAGAATACTGTCTTTACAGATGTCACAGAAGATATTCATCAACACTTAATAGGTAAATTTCACGCTATTGAAGATGGTGTAGAAGTTTTGCCAGTATCAGAAGAAATTAAATGCTACGAAGAAAGATTTAAGGCAGTAAGGAACAAAGAGAAAAACCGTTATTATAATGTAAAATATTGCAGAGAACATAAAGAAGATAATGCTAGAAGGCAAAGGGAATACAGAGCTAGGCAAAAGGCTTTAAAAGCAAAAACAATAAAGTAAAATAAAGTGCCAATCGATAATCACATTTTATTAATACTTCTAGTCGATTTTTTCAGTTTGTGGTACTAGTATTAGGTCACTCCCTAAAAACTTAGTACCTTT
>OHJZ01000861.1_pt1 | contig 14266 bp, 10 predicted proteins | sample 1568691 | NCBI WGS metagenome assembly OHJZ01 (sample SAMEA3879593, study PRJEB24766) | human gut metagenome | biome: human-associated habitat; feature: feces | place: USA | collected 1985/1987
CGCAGCTCCGGTGGTGGCAGAGGTGGCACACGATCTGGGCATCCTGACCGTGGGCATCGTCACCAAGCCCTTTGCTTTTGAGGGCAAGCGCAAGATGGGCCTGGCAGAGCAGGGCATTGCAAACCTGCTGATGCATGTGGACAGTCTGATCGTGATCCCCAATGAGCGGCTGAAGATGATCAGCCAGGAGAAGATCACCCTGATGAACGCTTTCCAGGCAGCGGACGATGTGCTGCGTCAGGGCGTGGAGTCCATCTCCGCACTGATCAATGTGCCTGCCTTCATCAACCTGGACTTTGCCGACGTGCGCTCCATCATGAAGGACGCAGGCTACGCTCATATGGGCGTGGGCAGCGCCAAGGGGGCAGGCAAGGCAGAGAATGCCGCCAAGGCGGCGATCTCCAGCCCCCTGCTGGAGACCAGCATCGCCGGTGCACATGGCGTTATCATCAACATCACTTCCAGCCCCGATATCGGCCTGGAGGATGTGGAGACCGCAGCCGGCCTCATTACCCAGAGCGCACATCCGGATGCCAACATCATCTGGGGTACTGCGTTTGACGAGAACCTCTCGGATGAGATGCGGGTCACGGTGGTGGCCACTGGCTTTGACAACAAGACCGCAGAGGGGCTGCGCAACAGCCTGAACACCTCTGCAGCGGCTCCGGCATCCACTCCGTCGGCTGTGTTCAGCTCCGACGGCACCGCACCTGGCTCGGCAAAGCCTGCCGCAGCAAAGGCAGTGGAAGAGGATAACAGCGATAACCGTTACTACGATGATCTGCTGGCTATCCTGAATAAGCGCAAGTAAGACCCTTACCGGCCAGGATAGGCCGTACAGCATACTTTTTCCTCTGGCAGCGCGGCGGGAGGAGGCGGCGCAATGACGCGAAGGGACGTAAGGCTCCGGACCAGTTGGTTTGGCTACCGGAAACTCGATGTGATAAACTGCATCGAGCACCTGTGTGCCCTCAGCGACGCCGAAGAGCGCCTTGCCAGGGAAACCCAGCAAGGATTGGAGGCAGACATGGCGCAGACGCAGCAAGAAAACCGTGCCCTGAGGCAGGAGCTTGCGCGGAAGGCAGCGGCCCAGACTGTGACCGCTGCGCAGGCAGATAGTATGCGGCAGCAGATGGAAAAGCTGGCTCGCCGCTTGGCGGCGGCAAAGGCACAGATCCGCCGGTACCAGACCCGCCTGTTTGCCTATGAGCGCTCCATGATCGCACTGCGAAAGGAAAATGCCGAGCTGGAGGCAAAATATAACCAGGCACAGCAGCTTTGTCAGCAGCAGGTGCAGCAGAGCACGCCTCCGCCCCAGGAGACCGCAGCGCAGGCTCCTGCAAAGCCAAAGCCCAAACCGGTGCAGAAAACGCCCCCAAAGCCGGTGGTAAAGGCGGTGCCTAAGGCAGAGCCGTGGGTGCCCCGCACCGAGCTGGAGCGCTTGTCCGTAGAGCTGATGGATCAGATGACCCGTCTGATGACCGGCTGAACCAACCTGTACACAAAAAGACCCGTCCCGCTGGCTGTGCCAGCAGGGCGGGTCTTTTCTTGTTGTCAGCGCACGGCGCTGGTGCGATGCTCCATCAGATAGGTGGCTGTCAGATCTGCAATGTGCAGCTTGATGGCCAGGGGATATTTGTCGTATGCCTCCGAAATGGCAAAAGAACCGCCCCGGGCTGCATCATCAAAACCGCCCATGTGCCAGCGAATGGCTACTGCTTCTTCTACGTGCAGTTTCATGAACCGCTCGATCAGAAAGACGCTTTTTTCTCCGTGTCCATAGGGGAACAGGTCCTCTACACTGTAATAGGGGGCTTTTTCCCATTGTCCGGTGGACTCGTTCTTCACATTGCGGGTGCCCAGCTTGTAGTAATTGGCTTTGCACAGATCGTGCAGCAGCGCACAGATCACAAAGCTTTCCTCGCTGTCCTCCGGGGTAAAAAAACGGTCGCGGAGAGCATGGTAGACATTCAGGCTGTGCATACACAGCCCGCCCTCGCAGGCACCATGGAACCGGGTGGATGCCGGAGCGGAGAAGAAATCCGTCTTTTTATCCATCCATTCCAGCAGTTTTTCGCTGCCGGGGCGGGTGACGTGCTGGGCAAACAGCTGCATGAATTCTTCCCGGTCGGTCATATTACAGCTCCAGATCCTCCAGGATGCCCTTGAGGATGGCCAGCTCGTCATGGCTCAGGGAGATGCCCTTGCCCATACGGCTGCCGTCCGGGGACCAGTCCCGGATGTCATATTTGGGCTCGCCGTCGTTCCAGCTGACCAGGTTCAGCTGCCGCTCCCACCCACGGGGACGCTGAGAAAGCACTGCGATGCGCTGCACGACCTCATATTTGATCTCTGCCATAGTTGCATACCTGCCTTTTTTGTTTATTTGCTACCTACCATAATAAGGGAAGCTGCGCAAGATTGCAACCGGTTGAGCGGAAATTTTTCAAATTTCTTTTGGCCAGGGCAAGGGGACGGCGGTTTTTGGACAAAACCGGAACAAAAAGCGGGTGGACTTTACCCGTAAGGGGCCTGCTCCCGCCAGCGTTCCAGGCGGCGCACAGCCTCCGGTGCATCCGGCGCAGGGCAGCGGGTGTCCGGCTGGAGCTGTGCAAAAATTTCCGGAGCATAGAAATCCATGACACCGGGGCTGTGTCCGGCCAAAAATTCCTCTGCGTTCTTCTGCCGACAGGGGGCGGGGGTGCCGTCGGTGATAGGAACACCGGCTTTTGGGGCACTGGAAGGGCCGGGGTGCGGGGTCTGCCCCGGCTGTGGGTCTGGGGGCGTGCCCAACGCTGGGCTGTGCAGACTGCTGGCGGCCCCCGGAATGGTGCAGGGGGCAGTGGGGGAGAAGTTCTTCATATTGCATCACCTCCCCCCTAGTGTGCCCTGTTGGCCCCGCCCTATGCGAAAAGGCCGGCAGACATCTGGTGTCCGCCGGCCTTTTCGCCCGTTTTATGGAAGATGCAAAACGCCTGCGCTTACATCACCAGCTCGGCTGTGCTGCCTCCGGTGCGTTTTTTGCGCACGACGATCTGGCGGTCGATGCGCTCCTTGAGAGCACCTACATGGGAGATGATGCCCACCAGACGGTTGCCTTCGGTCAGTCCGGTCAGCACCCGCAGCGCCTGCTCCAGGGACTCGTCGTCCAAAGAGCCGAACCCCTCGTCCAGAAACAGGGTGTCCAGCTGGACACCGCCGGAGGTGGATTGAACCTCGTCCGAAAGGCCCAGTGCCAGGGCCAGAGATGCCTTGAAGCTCTCGCCGCCGGAAAGGGTCTTGACGCTGCGCCGGGTGCCGTTGTAATGGTCGATGACGCCCAGATCCAGTCCGGACTGGCTGCGCTGATCCTGCCCGGCGGTGCGCTCCAGCTCGTACTGGCCGCCGGTCATCTGCATGAGCCGGGTGTTGGCATGGACCAGGATGCGGTCCAGATAGGTCATCTGGATATAGGCTTCCAGCCGGATCTTCTGCCGGCTGCTGAGGGTGCCTCCGGCGGTGGCAGCCAAAGCACCGACCCACTGCCACCGCTCCACCAGCTCTGCCCGCTGGGCAGCGGCGGTGCGGTAGCGCTGGGCAGCGATGCGGCAGGGCTGCAGATGCCCCTCCAGGGTCTGCTCCTGCGTGCGCAGGGCCTCGCGCTGCTGCTCCAAAGACTGGACACGCTGCACCAGCTGTTCCATAGCTTCCGCCGTAGGGGCAGGGGTCTTGGTCTGCTGCTGTTCCAGTGCCGAAAGTGCGGCCTGGGCAGCGGTGTAGTCTCGCTGCACGCTTTCCAGCGCTTGGGCGGCTTCGGCTCCGGCTTTGCGCAGCGCTTTCTGCTGCTGCTGCAGGCGCGCACATTCCTGCTGGGCCTTGTCCGGCTCGGTCCAGGGCAGAGCCTGGGTATGCCGCTGGATCTCCTGGGCTTTGGCCTCAGCATCGGCTTTGGCGGCGGCGGCCGCCTTCTCTGCTTCGGCGGCCAGCTGGACCAGATGATCCCGCTGGCGGAGGATCTGGGGGCGGCTGTCCTCCAGTTTCTGTTTTTCTGCAAGAGCAGCCTGGTTTTGGCGGCTGGCTTGGTCTTGCAGGGCCTGGCTGCGGAGCAGATCTTGTTTTTCTTCCTCCAAAGCGGCCTGAAGGATGCTGAACGTCATTTCGCTTTGGGGGGCAAACCGCTGGGGCATCAGCTTTTCTGCCTCCTGCCGCAGGGCGGTGCGGGCGCTTTGCAGATCGCCCTTGGCTTCGCCTGCACGTCGGCTGGCATCGGCAGAAGCGCTGCGGGCCGTCTCTGCAGCCTGCTTTGCCTGCTCTACCTGGGCTTCGGTGGGGGCAGATGCGTTCAAAACAGCCAGTGCGGGATGATGCAGGCTGCCGCACACCGGGCAGGGCATTTCCGGCAGCAGGGTGCTGGCCAGCAGTCCCGCCTGGGCATCCAGAAAAGCTCGTTCCAGCTGCTCGTACCGCTGGACAGCCTGCTCGCTCTGCTGGGCAGCCGCCAGGTAATGCTCCTGGGCGGTTTTGGCGGTGCGGGCTTTGTTCTGGCAGGCAGCAAGGGAGTCCTGCAGCTGAAAAAGTGCCTGTTGGCGGCGGTCCAATTCGGTTTGACGGGCCTGCAGCTGTGCCTGGAGAGCGGGCGCTTCAGCAAGCGCAGACAGACGAACATCGGTCTGCGCCAGCAGCTGCTCCTGTGTCTGCTGCTGGGCACGGGCTTTTTGTGCGGCCTGGATCTGTTGGCTGGACAGAGCCAGAGCGTCTGCCTGCTGGGTGTGCAGGGTCTGTACCAGCAGCAAAGTGTCCAGTGCAGTCTGTGCTGTCTGGATCTGCTGGGCCAGCTGCTCCAAAAGGGCCTGGTCACCAGCGTGGCGGGCTGACTCAGCCTGGGCGCTTTGCCACAAAGGGGCAAGACGGTCGCAGTCCGCTTGCTTTTGCGCCAGCTGTTCTTGCAGGTCACGGGCCTGCCGGGCGGCACCCAGGGTCTGCTGTGCCTCGCTCAGCTGAGTTTCCAGCTGGGTGCGGCGGTCGTAGAGCTGTGCCAGCTGCACAGTCAGACGCTGGGCGAGACCGTCCAGCAGAGCCTGAGCTGTGTCCGGAGCGATCAGGTCGGAAAGCTGCGCGATGGCTTCGTATTCCGGGTCGGTCTCCGGGCAGGTGACAGGGGCCAGGATGCGCCCGATCTCCTGGTTTTTCAGGCGCAGTTCCTCGTCCATCCGGCGGCTCTCCTGCTGCAGACGGTCCTGCAATTTTTGATAGGGCTGTGTGCGGAACAGCTTGCGGAAGATCTCGGTGCGCTGGGCGGTATCGGTGTTCAGCAGCCGGGCAAACTGGCCTTGAGCGATCATGGCGATCTGGCTGAACTGCTGGTAATCCAGCCCCAGCAGGGCAGTGATGGCGGCGTTTACTTCGCTGGCACGGGTCACCGGGGGGCGGCTGTCCGGGTAACGAAGCTCTGCGTCCGCTTTTTCCGTCGTGTACCCCTGGCCGCGGCTTTTGGGCCGCTGGTACTCTGGGTTGCGGCGCACGGTGTACACCTGGCCCCGCACCTCAAATTCCAGCTCTACAAAGGTCGGGGTGCCCAGGGCGGCATACTTGCTGCGCAGCATGGCGCCGTCCCGCACACCGCCGCTGGAGCGGTCATACAGGGCATAGGTGATGGCATCGAACAGGGTGGTCTTGCCTGCACCAGTGGGGTCAACGACTGCCACCTTCTGGCCGGGCTGCACCGTCAGGTTGACCCCCTTCATCAGCAGGCGGTCTGCGGTATAGCCAAACTTCACGTTCTCAAAGGTCACCCGGCCGCTGCAGTCTGCAGGCACAACACAATCTTCTGCATCAGGGATCTCCTCCTCTGCATCCAGCAGGCTGAAGATCCGGCTGCCAGCAGCAGCGGCTGCGCCAAAGCTGCCCACCATGCCTGCCAGAGAGGAGAAAGGCTCTGCAAAGCGCCAGGTATACTCCAGCATTGCCTGCACATTGCCCACCGTGATCTTGCCCACGATCGCCCACAGGCAGCCAATGGCGGCGCACAGCACATAGCCCAGGTCATTGACCAGGGTCGTAATGGGGCTGACGGCACCGGCGGTGGTCTCCGCCTTGCGGGAGCTGTCCTTCAGTGCATTGTTCAGCTCTGCAAAGCCCTGGTTTGCCCGGGCCTGGTAGTTAAAGCTCTGTACCACCGACTGGCCATTGTACATTTCTTCCACATAGCCATTCAGCTTGCCCAGCAGCTCCTGCTGCTGGGCATAATATTTTTCGCTGGCTTTCATGACCCCCGCAGCACTGAACAGCGAGAGCGGCACCATAACGATGGGGATCAGCGACAGCGCCGGGCTGATGGTAAACATCATCACCAGCACACCGATCGCCGTTGTCACCTGGGTCACCACCGAGGTCAGATTCTGGCTGATGGTGTTGTTGATGGTATCCACGTCGTTGGTGATCACGCTGAGGATATCGCCATGGGTATGGGTATCGTAATAATCCAGTTTCAGCCGGTGCATCTTCTCGTTGATCTCCCGGCGCAGGCTCTGCATGACGTTGGCTGTGATCTTTGCCATGCCAAAGCCCTGCAAAAAAGCAAACAGCTGCGAGATCAGGTACAGCGCCACCAGCGCCGACAGCAGCCAGAGGATGGTCTCCCAATAAAAAGTACCGTCGGCAATGCTGGCAAACAGGGTCGTGGTGACTTTACCCACCAAAAAGGGCGCCATCACCATAAAACCGGTGCTGATCACTGCTGCCAGCAGCACAAAGAACAGCGGCAGGCGATATGCTTTCAGATAGCCCAGCAGGCGCTTGAATACGGTTGTGTTTTTCATCTCAGATCGCCTCCTTGCCCAGCTGGATCTCTGCAATCTCGCGATAAAGCGGGCAGCTTTCCAGCAGCTGCTGGTGGGTGCCGCTGCCCACGATCTGCCCATCGTCCACCACCAGGATGCGGTCGGCATCCAGAATGGTGCTGATGCGCTGTGCCACCAGGATCACCGTTGCATCCCCCATATTCTCTTTGAGGTTCTGCCGCAGCTGGCGGTCGGTCTTCATGTCCAGCGCCGAGAAGCTGTCGTCAAACACATAGATCTCCGGCTGCTTCATCATCGCACGGGCAATGGCCATACGCTGGCGCTGGCCGCCGGAGAGGTTGGTGCCGCCCTGTGCAATGGGGTCGTGGTAGCCCTTTTGCTTTTTGGCAATGAACTCATCGGCGCAGGCGATCCGGGCGGCACGCTCCCAATCCGCCTGGGTGCCATCTTCCTTGCCGAAGTTCAGGTTCTGGGCAATATCACCGGAAAACAAAAAGTTTTTCTGGGGCACATAACCGATCAGCGCCCGCAGATCCTGGGTCCGGTACTCCTTTGCATTGACGCCGTCGATCAGCACTTCGCCAAACATGGGGTCGTACAGACGGGGGATCAGTTTCAGGATGCTGGATTTGCCGCGGCCGGTGCCGCCGATGATCGCAGTGACCTCGCCCGGGCGGGAAACAAAGCTGACATCCTTCAGGATGGGTTCATCTGCACCCGGGTAGGCAAAGGTAACATGGCGGAACTCCACCGTAGAGCGCAGCGGGCGGTCCTGCACAGGATAGCTGCCGTCCCGGATGGTGCTCTCGGTCTCCAGCACCTCTGCAATACGCTTTGCACAGGCATAGCTGGTGGGGAACATCATGATCACCAAAGACAGCATCATTACCGACGTAAGCACCATGCTGATATACTGGCTGTTTGCTACCAGAGAGCCAACCTCCATTGCGCCGGTATCCACATAATAGGCGCCCATACCCAGCACAGCCGCCGTCGTCACGCCAAAGATCACGCTGATGGCCGGCATTAGCAAGCTGGAGATGCGCCCGGCGGTCATAGCTGTCAGTGCATAGTCCGTATTGGCTGCCTCAAAGCGGCTGCTCTCGGTCTTTTGTTTGTTGAAAGCCCGGATGACCCGCACGCCTTCCAAGGACTCCAAAAACAGGCGGTTGAGCTGGTCCAGCTTTTTGCGCAGCCGGATGGAATAGCGGGAGGCCAGCACCATAATGATGCTCAGCACCACCAGCAGCACCGGGATCGCCACCAGCAGCACAGAGCTGACCTGGCCGCCAGTAGCAGCCGAGAACACCAGACCTGCCACCGCCATCATGGGCGCAAGCAGGCCAATGCGCAGCATCAGGGTCAGAAAGTTCTGTACATTCGTGATGTCAGAGGTGCTGCGGGTGACCAGGCTGGCCGTGCCGAACTTGTCCATCTCGGTGGCAGAAAAGCTCTGCACCTTTGCAAACACCTGGCTGCGCAGCTGGGCTGCAAAGTCGGTAGAGATCAACGAAGCGATCTTGACCGACAAAAAGCTGATGATGCAGGAAAATACGGTCACGGCTGCCATGATCGCAGCAAATGTCCAGATGATCTTGTCTGAACCGGCCGAAACGCCGCTGTTGATCATCTCTGCCAAAAAGGAGGGCAGCAGCATCTGTCCGACAGCGGACAGAAGGATCAAGGCCAGCAGACTGACGATCTGCTTCGTGCTGAGCTTGACCTTTGTAAAAATCGTTTTCATGGATGGTGTATCCTGTCCTTTCTTATCCCATGTAATAGATCCGTTCGTTCCACAGCATGATACACCTTACAGTTACTGTACAGTCAAGCTCCTTTATCATTTCTTTACAATTCGTTAAAAATACAATAAAACACGGGCTGCGCCGCCGCACAGCCCGTGTTTTATCATGAAGTTCCGCCGGGGCGTACTTCCCTGCCCTGTTTTTGCAAAAAGAAATAATACCCAATGCCGATGCCATCTGCCAGCGCCCAGCCGATGGGAACGCTGAGCCAGATACCAGTCACACCCAAAGCCGTCGCACTGAGCGCATACGCCAGCGCCACCCGGGTGCCCAGGGAAGCAATGGTCAGCACCACCGACATGGCAGGCCGCTCCACTGCCCGGTAATACCCATAGAGCAAAAACAACACCCCGATGCCGATATAGCAGGCACCTTCGATCCGCAGATAGTGTACCCCCGCCTGGATGATCTGGGTCTGTGCCGGGTCGATGAAAATACTCATCAGCGGCGCAGCAAACACACAGACCAAACCGCTGATAACAAGGCAGAATACCGCCGACACCGCTCCGGCGCTGCGGATGCCCTGGCGGATACGCTGCGGCTGATGCGCCCCGTGGTTCTGCGCCACAAAGGTGGAGAACGCATTGCCAAAGTCCTGCACAGGCAGATAGGCAAACGAGTCGATCTTTACCGCCGCCGCAAATGCTGCCATGGTCACCGGCCCAAAGCTATTGACCAGGCCCTGCACCATCAGGATGCCAAAGTTCATAATGGACTGCTGCACGCTGGTCATCACCGACAGATTCAAAATGGAGGCAAGCGCCGCCCGATCCCAGCGGCAGTCCTCCCGGCGGGGGCGCAGCTGCGGGAAGCACCGCCAGGCATACACCGCAATGCCGATGCCGGAGACAAATTGTGCTGCCACTGTGGCCAGCGCAGCCCCTTTCACCCCCCAGCCCAGGCCCACAACACAGCCCAGGTCCAGCACCACATTCAATACAGCGGATACCGCCAAAAACACCAGCGGTACCACGGAATTGCCGATCGCACGCAGCAAGCTGGCATAATAATTATAAAGGAAGGTGGCCAAAATGCCCAGGAAAACCACCGCCAAGTAATCCTGCATCAAGGGGCGGATCTCCGCCGGGACACGCAGGACCCACAAGATCCCGTCCATCCCCAGATACACCGCACCATTCAGCACCAGAGAGAGCACCGCGATCAGCCCAAAGGACAAAAAGATACAGCGGCGCAGCCGGTCCTGCTGGCCCGCACCATACTGCATGGAGATGGCTGCACCGCTGCCCATGCACAGTCCCAGCAAAATGGAGGTGAGGAAGGTCATCAGCGTATAGGAGGAGCCTACCGCCGCCAGCGCATCCGGCCCCAGGAAACGCCCCACCACCCAGGCATCCGCCAGGTTGTACATCTGCTGCAGCAAATTGCCCAGCATCAGCGGCAGCGCAAACAACAGCATATTGCGGGTAATGGGGCCTTGCGTCAAACTGTGATTCATAGATCTGTGGGTTCTCCTTCCCTTTCCTTACCGGCAAACCGGCGCTGATATTCCTTGGGGGTGCAATGCTTTGCCTCCCGAAAGCTCTTGGTAAAATAGCTCATATCCGAAAAACCGCAGGCTGCGCCGATCTCGCCCGCCTTGAGGCGGGTGGTCAGCAGCATCTCGGCCGCTTTTTCGATCCGGTACTGTTTAACGTATTGGATCGGCGTAAGCCCCAGCATCTGCCGAAAGCTCCGCAGACAGGCGCTCTCGCTGAGGGCTACGCTGTCCGCAATGCGGGCCACGGTCAGCTCCTCCACATAATGCTCCTCTATAAAGCGCAGCATCCGCTTCATCCGCCGGGAGGCCACCTGCTCCTGCTGCGAGATCGTATCTGTACAGGCGGCACAGTGCTGGTTGACCAGCCGCAGCGCTGTGCAGATGCGGTAGCGCGCCCAGTTTTCGTAATCCATCGCATCGGTGCTTACCGCCCGCCACGCATCCCGAAAGCACTCCAACGCCTGCGCCTGCCAGGGCACAGCCGCATCCAGCAGCACATAAGCCGGCGCACCAGGAGCCTGCAGCGGGGAGACCAGCTTTTGCCAAAACACCGTATCCATGCCCCCCACCAGCCGGGGGTGGAACACCAACGACCGCAGCAACGAGGGTCCCTCCGGCACCGTCTCCACCTCATGGAGTCCGCCGCAGTTGATCAGCACCCCCTGTCCCTGATGCAGGTACAGGCGGCTTTTGCCCACCCCCACCGTCACCGTGCCCCTGGCTGCCAGGATATACTCAAAATCATCGTGCCAGTGCCAGGGGACATAAAAGCAGGTCAGATCCTCCTGGTAGGCCGCCAGCGGGAACCAGGCTGTGCCATGCTGCACAAGCTCCCGTCCCTGCTGGGTGGCGCGAACCTCGCAATTCTGTGCCAATGCCATAAAACCTCTCCCCTCTTGCTCGTTTCTTTTGCATACAAGCCGGTTTTGTCATAAAATACAGGCGGTTTTGTTCTACATTTTTTGCGCTTGTAGTGATATTATTGTAGCACAGCCAGGGCATAGATGCAACGCCCGAGGCTGGTATAAAACAATTTGGAGGATGTGTTTCCCATGACATCGCTGCTGCTTGCAGTCATCTATCTGGCCTTCATCGGGCTGGGGCTGCCGGACTCTCTGCTGGGGGCAGCCTGGCCCATGATCTACCCTCAGTTCGGGGTGCCGGTGTCCAGCATGGGGCTCATCTCTATGATCATCTCCGCTGGGACGATCCTTTCCAGCCTGAACAGCAGCCGCCTGACCCGGGCACTGGGCGCCGGCAAGGTGACCCTGCTCAGCACCGTACTCACCGCCCTCGCCCTGCTGGGGTTCGGGATGTCCCGCAGCCTGTGGCAGCTCTGCTTCTGGGCTGTCCCTTACGGGCTGGGCGCCGGCAGTGTGGATGCTGCGCTCAACAACTATGTAGCGCTGCACTATGCCAGCCGCCATATGAGCTGGCTGCACTGTATGTGGGGCGTGGGCACCATCATCGGCCCCTCGCTGATGAGCGCAGCCCTGACAGGCGGCCATGGCTGGAGCGGCGGCTATCTGCTGACCGCTCTGGTGCAGGGGCTGATCGTGGCGGTCCTGCTGCTCAGCCTGCCTCTCTGGGGACGTCCGACTTCCGGCAATGGCTCGGAGACAGAGACCGTCGCCCTTTCCCTGCGGGAGGTGCTGGCGATCCCCGGTGCAAAAGAAGTGATGCTCTGCTTTTTTGGCTACTGCGCCTTGGAGAGCACCGCTGGCCTGTGGGCCGCCAGTTATCTGACCTTGGCCCGGGATATCCCCGCCGAGACGGCCGCCGGTTTTGCCGCGCTGTTCTATCTGGGCATCACCGCCGGGCGGGCGGTCAGCGGATGGATCGCCCCGCATCTGGGGGACGACGGCATGATCCGTCTGGGGCTTTGGGGCATTGGCCTGGGTCTGGCAGCTCTGCTGCTGCCGGGGCCTGCGGTGGTCTCTCTTGCAGGGCTGGTGATCATTGGGCTGGGGTGCGCACCGATCTACCCCAGCATCATCCATTCCACCCCGGCGCACTTTGGGGCGCACCGTTCCCAGGCGGTGATCGGGGTACAGATGGCCAGCGCCTATGTGGGCAGCATGGCTATGCCCCCGCTGTTTGGGCTGATGGCCCGGCAGATCACCCCGGCGCTGTTCCCCTTCTATCTACTTGTTTTGCTGGGTCTGATGGCCTGGATGCACCATCGCTTGGTGCGCAAGGCCACACCCTTCACACATTCAGATCCCATCTGAATCGGTTGGACCAAAGGAGGTTCTTATTATGCTGTATATTCAAGTTATTGATAAAGATCGTTTCATGCACCAGGTCAAGGCCAGCCAGGGCGGGGTGTTCCTGCATCTGGAGGACGGCACCGTCTGCGACCTGAAGCAGGACCATGTGGCTTCGGCTCTGCTCCAGCAGATGGAGGCTCCCTCCCAGGGGCTGGCCATCAGCCTGGAAAACCCCGCTGACGTGAACGGTTTCTTCCGCTATATGCTGGAGGCTGGTCGTAAGATGCCCCAGGCCTGCTGAGCTGCCCCTTGATCGGCCTTTCCCGTCCTTTCAGACATCACAACAAAAGCAAGCAGCCCGCTCCGAAAAACCGGAGCGGGCTGCTTGCTTTTTGGTTTGGCGCTCTTTCAAGGAGGAAGTATAGCCAGAAAAACAGGTTTAGTAGATCACCACAGGGTCTTGAGCTGGCGGTTCAGCTTATCCAGCTCAGCTGCATCCCGGTTCGGGTCCAGCAGAGCCAGCGCTGCCTTTGCATTGGCACGGTCGGCTGCAGAGTGGGTAGCCTTGGCGTGATCGAACAGTGTCTCCACCAAAGCGTAGCCCGCCCGGACGATGGGATGGTCCGGAGAGGTTGCCCCTGCCTTTGCCACCAGCTGGAACTTGCCAGCCGCCATATCGGCCAGCAGAGCGCTGAGGGCGGCATTGGGGTTGCCGGCGCGGTTGCTCAAACCCTGGTAGAGGATCTGTGCCACGAAGCCCAGGGTAGAAGAAGTGTACCAGTTGCCGTTGAACTTGTTGGGGTTTGCGGCCTTATTGGTAACCGGAGAGTTGATCTTGTTGGTCAGGTAGACCACCACCAGGTTCTCCACCGGATCGATCAGGGTCAGGGTACCCGTCCAGCCCTGGTGACCAATGGTGCCGGAAGAGGACTGGGTGCCGAAGTACCAGCAGCGGCCGTCGTCGGCCTCACGCCACCAGCCCAGGCCCCAGTTGGCTGCATTTTCCTTCTTGGGGGCGGTAAAGGTATCGATGACGTTGCGGGAGAAGAATTTCTGCTGGCCGTAGCCGCCGGTGAGCATCACGGAAGCCAGCTTTGCCAGGTCGGCAGCGTTGGAGAACAGACCTGCGTGGCCGGAGATGCCGCCCATGGCGTAGAACGCCTTCTCGTCGTGGACCTGGCCCTGGATGGTAGCGGTGCGCACGCCGGTAAAGTGGACTGCACCGTCACGGGTATTGCCGTTCAGCTCGGTTGCAGCACAATCGTTGGGGGCAAAGCCGTTGAGCAGCGGGTTATAGGTGATGTGATCCAGGCCCATGGGTGCCCAGAAGTTCTGCTCCAGGTACTGGTCCAGGGGCTGGCCGGTGACCGACTCGATGACAAAGGCCAGCAGCATATAGTCCACGTCAGAATAGACGGTCTTGGTGCCGGGCTTGTACATCAGCGGGGTCTTAAAAATAGCCTTCAGGGTCGCCTGACGGGTCGCAGGGGTGCCATCCCATCCGGAGAACAGCGGGTTTGCCACGCCTGCAGCAGGCTTCTGGGTGTGCTGATCAAATGCGTCGTTGTGGTACTGGGGGTCAGCCGGGAAGCCTGCCTGGTGCCGCAGGATGTCCCGCAGGGTCAGCTCGCTCTTCCACTGCTTGTTGACCTCCAGGCCCGGATTCTCGTAGCCAGAGAAGGTAATGTCGATGGTGTCATCCACAAAGCTCTGGCCCAGCAGGTCCACGATGCGGCTGTCCAGGTCGATCTTGCCCTGGGTGACCAGCAGCTGCAGTGCGTAGTTTGCCGTATACATCTTGCTGTTGGAAGCCAGATCGTACAGAGTGTCGTTGGTCACAGCCGGGCTGGCGGTGTTGGGGGTGCCGTCCGGCAGATAAGCATTCACGCGGCCCCAGGCATTCTGGTACACCAGGCGGCCGTTCTTGACCACTGCCATCTGTGCGCTGGGGAAGCCGTTGTCCACGTCAGACTG
>OHJZ01000865.1_pt1 | contig 14237 bp, 9 predicted proteins | sample 1568691 | NCBI WGS metagenome assembly OHJZ01 (sample SAMEA3879593, study PRJEB24766) | human gut metagenome | biome: human-associated habitat; feature: feces | place: USA | collected 1985/1987
ATTTCCTTTACTGTGGCAGTCGTGATTACCGCATTATGTATCAAATTCAGAAAAAAAGGACAAAAGAGTCAGGCTGCAGAAAATCATGTATAAAGAAAGGAAAAGGTGAAAAGTATGAGGAAAAAATTATTAGCCGGGATGCTGGCACTTGCACTGTGTTCTACAAATATGCCCCTTCAGACCATATTTGCGGAGGAATTTACTTCCGGAAATCCGGATGTAGTGTTTGAGGAAGAAACTCCGAAGATTTTTACCAATGAGGAGCAGGAAACAGCAGGAGAGACAGATGAGGAACTGTCTGTATTCAGTTCAGAAGAGGTTCCTGAATTTAATGATGCCCCCGATGAGGCAATGGCTGCTGCGGAAAATGAACAAGCTGGAGAAATTGATTTAGCTGATAACGATAAGGTTATGAACGGAGTTTATACTATAAGTTCGGCAGGAGATTACAAATTCACATGTAGCCGGGAAACAGGAAATAGAATTGTGGTTGATGGAAAGAAAATTTCAGCGAAAGACAGCATCAACATTTATCTTAATAAAGTAAATATCAATACATCTGCTGGTCCGGCACTGCGAATAAATCTTAATGTTGAAGCTACAGTCACTATCCATTTAACAGGCACAAATAGTCTTATAACAAAGAATAACTATTATGCCGGTTTACAGAAAGATAACAAAGCTCGGCTTATAATAAAAACCAATAATTCAGATGCTACTGCAGGAATCTTAAATGCTCGTAGTATCGATGGGGATAGCGCCGGAATTGGTGGCGGCTTTTACGGCTCCGTCTCTTGCAGTAATATTATTATTGATAGTTGTTCTGTAATTGCTAGTTCTAAGTATGGTGCTGGAATTGGTGGCAGCAAGCAACGCGCTGGCAGTGTCAGTGATATTATCATTAATAGTAGTTCTGTAACTGCTAGTTCTACGAATGGTGCCGGAATTGGTGGCGGCGGTTACGGCGCTGACAGTGTCAGTGATATTACCATTAATAGTAGTTCTGTAACTGCTAGTTCTACGAATGGTGCCGGAATTGGTTCTGCCGGTGGCACCTGCAGCAACATTGGCATTAGTGGTGGATCCGTAAAGGCATATTCTGATCGTATGCCAGGCATTAATTGTACCCCCCATAATGGCAACTCAACAAATGTTTATTGTTGTATTATTAAAAATGAATATTTTTTACCAGTAACGATAGATAGTGAATCCTGGAAGCCAAGTTATCATATTTTTCCTGATTCTACAAAAGACGGTAATCTGTACGTCTGGTTAACTGAAAAAGAAAATAATGACGCTTATGATGTAACTGTTGGAACCGAAAAAAGGCAGTATTCTTTCGATCAGGCAAAAAACCAATTTGTACGTATCCAAACAACTCCTACCGCTGACCAATTTGATTATACGCAGCCCAATTTTACATATACTAAAGATACCCATGTTGATATTAGTAAATATATTAAATGGAAAGATGATGTCACCGGTCATGGTAAAATTACTAAAGTAACGTATTTTAAAAAAGGAGATAAAACTCCACTCGCAGACAGCCCCACAGATGCAGGTACTTATACTTTTAAGATTGATGTGAATGAAGGTGACTACTACAATTCAGTCGATAGTATATCTGCACCAGAATGGGAATTTGTCATTTCAAAAGCACAAGCACCTTCAAGCAAGCCAACCGATACCGATCCTACAATATATGTTTCATGGTTATGTAAGAAAGTCGAAGATGTTAAAGGCCTTTTTAATGATGAATGGAAATGGAGCGATTCCGATATTTCTAAAAAATTACCTGTAGGAGAAGAAGTTTCCGCTACAGCAGTTTATAATGGTACAGATGCTGACAATTATGTAAATACATCTGTTGTATTTAAAATCACCAGAAAAGCATGTACACACCCACATACCGCAGAACGTTACTACTCCTCTCCATCCTGTACTTCCAGCGGATATAGCGGAGATACCTACTGCACAGACTGTAATGAAACACTTTCCTATGGTTATACCATTTCTGCATACGGCCATGACTATGACAACGGCGTTATCACTACAGAACCAACTACAGAAACTGATGGAATCATAACTTACACCTGTAAACGATGCAAACATCAGGATACAAAAAATCTCGGAAAGCTTGGTGACGGGGAACCTTACATTGAGGGAAGTTTCCAGAAGAAAAGCTGGGATACTGTTAATGATCTGATCAAGACATCCAAAGAAAAAGATACCATCTCCATTATCATGAATGGTGCCAGGACACTTCCTGCTTCCGTTTTATCCGGGATAAAAGGAAAAGATATTTCCCTGAATCTTGATATGGAGAATGGTTTCATCTGGAAGATCAACGGTACTTCCATTACAGCAGAAACACCTGCGGATATAGATCTTTCTGTTACAAACACAGCAGAACATATCCCGGCAGCGTTATACAGCCTGATCTCCACAAACCAGAATGATTTCGGTTTCCATCTTGGAAGAAGCGGAGCTTTCGATTTCCCGGCTGTGCTTTCCGTAAAGGCAGATGCCTCCTGTGCAGGACTTATGGCAAATCTGTTCTGGTATGATGTTGAGAATGGGGTTCTGCAGTGTATCCAGACTGTAACTGTAGGCGGTGCATTTGAGCGCAGTATTCCATATGCCGACTTTACGCTTTCCAAAGGACAGGATTATTTCATAGCATTTGGTACAGAATCTCTCAATGGCAGAGTCATTCACACAGACGGAAGTATCACAGATGAAAACGGTGCATACCTGCGACCTGCTGACGCAAAGATTTCCAGCCATTCCATTGACAGAAACAAGCTTACTGTCAAACTTTCCAAAGGATGTGCAGGTGCTCAGGGTTATGACTTCGTGATCAGCAAGAAATCAAATATGCTCCAGACAGGAAAGTTCAGCAAAAAAGTTTCCTCAACTGGCAAGCCACAGGCATCTTTCAGATATCTGGCAAAAGGTACCTGGTATGTGGCAGCCCGAAGCTGGGTTCTGGATGCACAGGGCAATAAGGTCTATGGTTCCTGGACAAAGATCAAGAAGATCAAGATCACTGTTGTTACACCACAACAGCCAAAGATCAAGAATATCACTGTAAAAGGAAACACTGTGACTGTTACTTACACAAAATGCAAAAATGCCACAGGTTATGAAATCCTGCTCGGAAACAAATACAAAACCTCCGCAGGTGAGAAATATCCGGTTAAGAAATATCTGAAACGTACAGAAGGCAAAAATACCGTAACTGTAACCTTTACAAACGTAAAGAAGGGTACCTGGTATGTGACCATACGGGCATGGAACCAAACATCCAAAGACAAATCCAGAGTTTACAGTCCATACTCCACAATGAAGAAATTTAAGACAAAGAAATAGCTTCTGTTTCTTACAGATATTTCTACTGTAAAGATAATGCCAAACAGCCTTGTAGGCAAATGAAACAGTTGACAGCTGAAAAAACCAATGATAAGATAAATGCACTCAAATTATAACAGAACAGGCTTACAGTCAGAAAAGGATCAGAATTTCGGTTCTGATTATTTTTTGTGTTTTATTCCGTTGACAAGGGAAAGTTCGCACTTGAAAAAGAATAAAAACTGGGTTATAATACGAACAAATGTTTGCAATGCAAAAAATCATTCCCGGATTTACAGTAAGCAATCCGGTTGATAGAAAGAAAGGAAATGTAACAGACATGGCAAAGAAAAACACCTATGATGCAGGGAGCATCTCTGTCCTGGAAGGTCTGGAGGCGGTTCGTAAGCGTCCGGGAATGTACATCGGAAGTGTTTCACGAAAAGGATTAAATCATCTCATTTATGAGATCGTAGATAACGCAGTAGATGAACATCTGGCAGGATACTGCAGTCTGATCCATGTGATTCTGGAGAAGGATGGTTCCTGTACGGTTACGGATAATGGAAGAGGGATTCCGGTAGATATGCATGAGAAAGGAGTGTCGGCAGAGAGACTGGTATTTACAACTCTTCATGCAGGCGGTAAATTTGATAATTCTGCCTATAAGACCAGCGGAGGACTTCATGGAGTAGGTTCTTCGGTTGTGAATGCCCTGTCTACATATCTGGACATTAAGATCAGTCGTGACGGATATGTGCATCATGATCACTATGAACGGGGAATTCCGACCATTGAACTTGAGGAAGGGCTGCTGCCGAAGCTGGGTAAGACCAGACAGACCGGAACAAGTATCAATTTCCTCCCTGACCCGGAGATTTTTGAAAAGACAAGATTTTCTGCAACAGAAGTAAAGAGCAGACTTCATGAGACTGCATATCTGAATCCGGAACTGACTATTCGCTTTGAGGATAAAAGAGGTGCAGAGGTCGAGGATATTACCTATCATGAGCCGGATGGTATCATTGGATTTATCAAAGATCTGAACCACAGCGCGGAAGTCCTGCATGATCCGGTTTACCTGAAAGGGGAAGCAGACGGCATTCAGGTAGAGGTGGCATTTCAGTTTACCAATGAATTTCGTGAGAATGTACTGGGCTTCTGTAATAACATTTACAATGCAGAGGGCGGTACTCATCTGACTGGATTTAAGACTACATTTACCACAGTCATGAATACTTATGCGAGAGAGATTGGCGTTCTTAAAGACAAGGATCCGAACTTCACAGGTGCAGATATCCGTAACGGAATGACAGCAGTTGTTTCCATCAAGCATCCGGAACCGCGTTTCGAGGGACAGACCAAGACAAAGCTGGATAATCAGGATGCATCACGCGCAACCGGAAAGGTTGTAGGAGAGCAGATGGTACTCTATTTTGACAGAAATCTGGAGACTCTTAAGACAATCCTTTCCTGCGCGGAGAAAGCTGCCAAAATCCGCAAGACAGAGGAGAGAGCCAAGACCAATCTTCTGACAAAGCAGAAATATTCCTTTGACTCTAACGGAAAACTGGCAAACTGTGAGAAAAAGGATCCGTCCCAGTGTGAGATCTTTATCGTAGAGGGAGATTCTGCGGGAGGTTCTGCAAAGACTGCCCGCAACCGTAATTACCAGGCAATCCTTCCTATCAGAGGTAAGATCCTGAATGTGGAGAAGGCTACTATTGACAAGGTGCTTGCCAATGCGGAAATCAAGACCATGATCAATGCATTCGGATGTGGATTCTCCGAAGGATACGGAAATGACTTTGATATTACGAAGCTTCGTTACGACAAGATTGTGATCATGGCTGATGCCGATGTGGATGGGGCGCATATTTCCACACTGCTCCTGACTTTATTCTACCGTTTTATGCCGGATCTGATCACTGAGGGACATGTGTATATTGCCATGCCGCCATTATATAAAGTCATGCCTAAGAAGGGGCAGGAGGAATACCTGTACGATGATAAGGCACTGGAGAGATACAGACGTGCCCATAAGCCGGGAAGCTTTACTCTTCAGAGATATAAAGGTCTGGGCGAGATGGATGCGGAGCAACTCTGGGAGACGACTCTGAATCCGGAAACTAGAATGATGAAGCGGGTGGAGATTGAAGATGCGAGACTTGCATCAAGCGTGACAGAGATTCTGATGGGAAGCGATGTTCCGCCGAGAAAGAAATTTATCTATGAGCATGCACAGGATGCAGAGCTGGACATCTGATTTCGCCGGAGTGTTATGTGGAAATTAAGACAGATACATGGATATGTGTCTGAGATGGAGGAAAGAAATTAAATGGAAACAAAACAGGAGAATGTGATTCCCACCGACTATGCGGAGGTCATGCAGAAATCCTATATAGATTATGCCATGAGTGTTATTATCTCCAGAGCCCTGCCGGATGTGCGTGACGGATTGAAGCCTGTACAGAGAAGAACCCTGTATGATATGTATGAACTGGGTATCCGTTATGACAGACCATACAGAAAATGTGCCCGTATCGTAGGTGATACCATGGGTAAATATCACCCCCATGGTGACAGTTCGATCTACGAAGCACTTGTGGTAATGGCTCAGGATTTTAAGAAAGGCAAAACACTGGTCGACGGACATGGAAACTTCGGTTCCATCGAGGGCGACGGTGCAGCTGCCATGCGATATACAGAAGCCAGACTGGAGAAACTGACACAGGATGTCTTCCTCGAAGATCTGGATAAGAATGTAGTAGATTTTATGCCGAACTTTGACGAGACAGAGAAGGAACCTGTGGTACTTCCTGTCAGAATCCCGAATCTGCTTGTAAACGGAGCAGACGGCATTGCAGTCGGCATGGCAACCAGTATTCCGCCTCACAATCTGGGAGAGGTTGTAGATGCGGTAAAGGCATATATGAAGAATAACGACATCAGTGTCAAAGGGCTGATGCGCTATCTCAAGGGACCGGACTTTCCGACAGGCGGTCTGGTAGTAAATAAGGATGACCTGCTCAGGATTTATGAGACAGGAACAGGGAAGCTCCGTGTCAGAGGTAAGGTGGAGACAGTGAAGCTCAAAGGCGGCAGACAGCAGCTTGTGATCACGGAGATTCCTTACACAATGATCGGTGCAAATATCGGAAAATTCCTGAATGATATTGCGTCTCTTGTGGAAAACAAGAAGGCAACAGATATCGTGGATATTTCCAACCAGTCTTCCAAAGAGGGAATCCGTATTGTTCTTGACCTGAAGCGTGACGCAGATGTAGAGAATCTTACAAATATGCTCTATAAGAAGACAAAGCTGGAAGATACTTTTGGCGTGAATATGCTGGCAGTTGCGGATGGCAGACCGGAGACTCTGAGTCTGAAGCAGGTGATCGAGCATCACGTAGATTTCGTATTCGATGTCACGACCAGAAAGTACACCACACTTCTGAATAAAGAGCAGGAGAAGAAAGAAATCCAGGAAGGTCTGATCAAGGCATGTGATGTGATCGACCTGATCATCGAGATCCTGCGAGGAAGCAAGAACAGAGAACAGGTAAAGAAATGCCTGGTTGACGGTGTGACAGAAGGAATCAGGTTCAAGGGTAAATCAAGCGAGAAAGCTGCACAGAAACTGCACTTCTCAGAGAAACAGGCAGCTGCGATCCTGGATATGCGTCTGTACAAGCTGATCGGTCTGGAAATCGAGGCACTTCAGGCAGATTATGCAGAAACAATGAAGAACATTGCCATTTATGAAGATATCCTGAATAATTATGATTCCATGGCAGAAGTGATCATGAAAGAACTGGATCAGATCAAGAAAGAATACGGTACGAAACGCCGCACAGTGATCGAGAATGCAGAAGAAGTTGTCTATGAGGAAAAGAAGATGGAAGAAATGGAAGTCACATTCCTTATGGATCGCTTCGGATATATGCGGACCATTGATAAGTCTGCATATGAGAGAAATAAAGAAGCTGCCAATGCAGAGAACAAATATGTGTTTAACTGTATGAATACAGATAAGATCTGTATCTTTACAGATAATGGAAAGATGCACAGTATCAAGGTGGCAGATATTCCGCTGGTTCGTTTCAGGGATAAGGGGACACCGGCAGATAATCTGAGCAATTATGACAGTGCACAGGAACGTATGCTCTATGTAGCACCACTGGCATCTGTAAAAGAAAATACACTTCTGTTTGTCACTGCTGCATCCATGTGCAAGCTGGTGAGTGGTGCAGAGTTTGATGTGGCGAAGAGAACGATCGTGTCTACGAAACTTGCTGAAGAGGATTCTCTGATTTTTGTGGGTTCTGCGGATGAAATGGAACAGGTGGTATTCCAGAGTGAAGGCGGATATTTCTTAAGATTTCAGAAACAGGATATTTCTGCTATGAAGAAAACATCTATCGGGGTGCGTGGAATGAAACTGGCAGAAGGAGATAAGCTGGATCATGCATATCTTCTGGAAAGCCGCCAGGAATATACCATTACTTATCATGATAAACCCTATGTTCTCAACAGGATAAAACTGTCCAAACGGGACAGTAAAGGAACAAAACCACGTATATAAAACCAACAAATCCGCTAAAATCAAGGTTTTTGCAGGAAAAGCCTTGCAATTGCCGGAAATTGGTGTTACAATACATCTAAATTAGAACTTGTTGACAAAGGAGTGGGCGTGAGCCCACTCTTATTTGTTGCATGGAAAGGCAGGTGGGAAAATGAGCAGACGGGAAGAGTATGAAAAGCGCGCAGAGGAACTTCTGGCACCGATCGTAGAACTTAACGGCTTTGAACTGGTTGATGTAGAATATGTAAAGGAAGCAGGAAACTGGTATCTGAGAGGATACATTGACAAACCAGGCGGAATTACAGTAAATGACTGTGAGACAGTCAGCAGAGCTTTCAGTGACAAACTGGATGAGAATGATTTTATTGAAGACAGTTATATCATGGAGATCAGTTCACCGGGACTGGACAGACCGCTGAAGAAAGACAAAGACTTTGAGAGAAACATGGGAAAACTGGTGGAAATCCGTACCTATCGGCCAATCGAGAAGCAAAAAGAGTTCTGCGGGATTTTGACCGCATATGATAGTAACAGTGTGACAATCGATGAGGATGGAACCGAGCGTGTTTTTGATAAGAAAGACACAGCCCTGATACGCCTCGCAATAGAGTTTTAGTTAATTCGGGAGGATAAGAAAAAAATGAGCAGAGAGTTAAGGGAGGCACTGGATATCCTTGAAAAGGAAAAGAGTATCAGCAAAGATACTCTGCTTGAGGCAATTGAGCAGTCTCTGATCCAGGCCTGCAAGAACCATTTTGGAAAAGCTGACAATGTACATGTAACTATTGATCCGGAAACCTGCGATTTTTCAGTGTATGCAGACAGAAGTATCGTAGAATACGTAGAGGATCCTGCAATGGAGATTTCTCTGGCAGATGCTTTGAAGATCACATCAAGAGCTGAGATCGGAGGCATGATACAGGTTCCGATTCAGTCTAAGGAATTCGGACGTATTGCGACACAGAATGCAAAGAACGTTATCCTGCAGAAAATCCGTGAGGAAGAACGTAAAGTGCTGTATGATGAATACTATGGAAAAGAAAAAGAAGTAGTAACCGGTATTGTACAGCGTGTGATGGGCAAGAATGTAAGCATCAATCTTGGTAAGGCAGATGCAGTATTAAGTGAGAATGAACAGGTGAAAGGGGAAACCTTCCAGCCGACAGAGAGAATAAAGGTGTATATTCTTGAAGTCAAGGATACCCCGAAGGGACCTCGTATTCTGGTATCCAGAACTCATCCGGGACTTGTGAAACGTCTCTTTGAGTCAGAAGTTGCAGAAGTAAAAGACGGAACTGTTGAGATCAAGAGCATCGCACGTGAGGCCGGTTCCCGTACAAAGATCGCTGTATGGAGCAACGATCCGGATGTAGATGCAGTTGGTGCATGCGTAGGTATGAACGGCGCACGTGTCAATGCAGTAGTTGAGGAACTTCGCGGTGAGAAGATCGATATCATCAACTGGGATGAGAATCCTGCAATCCTGATCGAGAATGCATTGAGCCCTGCAAAGGTTATCGCAGTTATGGCAGATCCTGATGAGAAGACAGCTCTGGTAGTTGTTCCTGATTATCAGCTGTCCCTTGCAATCGGTAAAGAAGGTCAGAATGCACGTCTTGCTGCAAGACTTACAGGATTTAAGATTGACATCAAGAGTGAGACTCAGGCAAAAGAAGCCGGTGATTTCTATGATTATGATGATGACGAGACTGCAGAAGATGCAGCTGAGGCATCAGCAGAGGAAACTTCAGCAGAAGATTCCCTGACAGAAGAAACCGAAGCAGAAGAAGTTTCAGAGGAAGTTCCTGTAGAAGAAGAGCCACAGGCTCAGGAAGCAGGAGAGAATGAAGACGAAGAATAAGATTCCCATGCGCCAGTGTACCGGCTGCAGGGAAATGAAAAGCAAGAAAGAGATGCTCAGAGTTCTTAAGACTACAGAAGATGAGATCGTGCTTGATACTACCGGTAAGAAAAACGGCAGAGGCGCATATCTGTGTCTTTCCAGAGAATGTCTGGATAAAGCGATTAAAAATCATGGACTTGAGCGTTCACTGAAAACTGCGGTTCCGGATGAGGTATACGAACGACTTAAGAAGGAGCTGGAAGATATTGAAAAATAACAGAGTACTGTCGCTGATAGGGCTGGCTACCAAAGCAGGCAAGACCGTAAGCGGAGAATTTTCCACAGAGAAATCTGTAAAGACCGGAAAAGGACTGCTTGTGATCGTTGCTGAGGATGCCTCCGAGAATACAAAGAAGAAATTCAGGAATATGTGCAGTTTTTATGAAGTTCCGATTTTCTTCTTCTCAGATAAAGAGAGCTTAGGCAGAGCAATGGGAAAGGAGTACCGCGCCTGTCTGGCTGTCCAGGATGAGAACTTTGCGAAAGCAATCATGAAGGAGGTATAGCGATTGTCAAAATTAAGAGTACATGAGCTGGCCAGAGAGCTTGGACGACAGAACAGAGAAGTAATCGAGTTTCTGAAATCAAAAGGCGTTGATGTAAGAAGCCATATGAGTATGGTGGATGAGCCTGCGGTTTCGGAAGTAAAGAATAGATTCAGAAAAGACAATAATAACAGGGGAAAGGAGCATATTGCGAAATTGGAGACTCCCAAGACAGAAGAAAAGGTTGTAACAGCAAAATCAGAAGGAGATAAAACTGAAACACCTAAAAAGAAAAAAAATATTATCCGCGTTTTTCATGCACAGAATGCAAGTGACGGAGGAAAAACAAGAAAGAAACCTGTGAAAGCTGAAGGCGAGAGAACAGGTTCACCAAGAAATGCAGAAGGAAGAAATTCCGACAGTTCAAGAACAGACGGTGACAGACCAAGAAGAAATAATAATGACCGCTCAGGTACAGGCAACAGAAGACCGGACGGACAGAACCGTCAGGGAAGACCTCAGGGTGAAGGAAGATCCCAGGGAGATAACCGCCAGGGAGGACGTTTTGGCCAGGGAAGAAACCAGGGCGAAGGAAACCGTCAGGGAAGACCTCAGGGCGAGGGAAGATCCCAGGGAGATAACCGCCAGGGAGGACGTTTCGGACAGGGAAGATCCCAGGGCGATGGTCAGGGCCGTCCGGGCGGAAGATTCCAGGGCGATGGAAATCGTCAGGGAGGACGTTTCGGACAGGGAAGACCACAGGGAGATGGAAACCGTCAGGGAGGAAGACCGCAGGGCAATGGCCAGGGTCGTCCGGACGGAAACAGAAGTGAAGGACGTGACGGACGCTTCGGCGGCAGTCAGGGACGTCAGGGACAGCGCCAGAATACAAGAAAGAATGACGATATGGCATTTGCACCGGAACTGACAAAGACTTCCAAAGACAGCAAGAGAGAAAGAGACAGAGAGAACAAAAACAAGAAAAAAGATTTTGATAAGACACAGAGTGGCGGACGCAGACCAAATCAGGGTGGATTCAATAAGAATTCCAGAATCCCGAAAGCTCTGCAGAAACCGGCTCCGCAGCCAAAACAGGAAGAGAAGAAACCTGAGGTTAAGGAAATCACACTTCCGGAGAAGATGACGATCCGCGAACTGGCAGAAGCTATGAAAATGCAGCCGTCAGTAATTGTGAAGAAGCTCTTTATGCAGGGTATGATGGTTACCGTAAACCATGAGATCGATTTTGAGAAAGCTCAGGAGATTGCTCTGGAATATGATATCATCGCAGAACCGGAAGAGAAGGTAGACGTTATCGAAGAACTCCTCAAAGAGGATGAAGAAGACGAAAAAGATATGGTTTCAAGACCACCTGTAGTCTGTGTTATGGGCCACGTTGACCATGGTAAAACATCCCTTCTGGATGCAATCCGTAAGACAAATGTAACACGTGGAGAGGCAGGCGGTATCACACAGCACATTGGTGCTTCTGTAGTAGAGGTTAACGGACAGAAGATCACATTCCTGGATACGCCTGGACATGAAGCTTTCACAGCTATGCGTATGCGTGGTGCAAACTCCACAGATATCGCAGTTCTGGTTGTAGCAGCTGATGATGGTGTGATGCCTCAGACAGTAGAGGCTATCAGCCATGCGAAGGCAGCAGGCGTTGAGATCATAGTTGCAATCAACAAGATTGATAAGCCAAGTGCTAATATTGAGCGTGTAAAACAGGAACTTTCTGAATATGAACTGATCCCGGAAGACTGGGGCGGAAGTACAATTTTTGTTCCTGTATCCGCACATACAGGAGAGGGAATCGATACTCTTCTTGAGATGATCCTTCTTACAGCCGAGGTATGTGAATTAAAGGCAAACCCGAACCGTTCCGCAAGAGGCCTTGTAATCGAGGCTCAGCTTGATAAAGGTAAAGGTCCGGTTGCCACGATCCTTGTCCAGAAAGGTACTCTTCATGTGGGAGACTTTATTGCAGCAGGAGCATGCAATGGTAAGGTTCGTGCCATGATGGATGATAAGGGACGCAGGATTAAAGAAGCAGGTCCTTCTACTCCTGTAGAAATCCTGGGACTTGGTGATGTGCCGAATGCAGGTGAAATTCTTCTTGCATTTGACAGTGATAAGGAAGCCAAGAACTTTGCAGGTGCATTTGTATCTGAGAACAAGAACCGTCTTCTTGAGGAGACTAAGGGCAAATTATCTCTGGATAATCTCTTTGATCAGATTCAGGCAAGCGATCTGAAGGAACTTCCGCTCATTGTCAAAGCAGATGTACAGGGATCTGTGGAAGCTGTAAAACAGAGTCTGACCAAACTTTCCAACGAAGAAGTGGTTGTAAAGGTGATCCATGGCGGTGTTGGTGCGATCAATGAGTCTGACGTAAGTCTTGCGGCTACATCAAATGCGATCATTATCGGCTTTAATGTCCGTCCGGATGCAACTGCAAAACAGCTTGCTGAGCAGGAAGGTGTAGATCTTCGTCTGTATAGAGTTATTTATCAGGCAATCGAAGATGTAGAAGCTGCCATGAAGGGTATGCTTGATCCTATATTTGAGGAGAAAGTTATCGGCCATGCGGAAGTGCGTCAGCTGTTCAAGGCATCCGGTATTGGTACGATTGCAGGAAGCTATATTCTGGATGGTATCTTCCAGAGAAACTGCAAGGTTCGTATTTCCAGAGAAGGCGAGCAGATATTTGAAGGTGAGCTTGCATCCCTGAAGAGATTCAAAGACGATGTTAAGGAAGTTAAGGCAGGATACGAATGTGGCCTTGTATTTGACGGATTTAACGATGTGAAAGAGGAAGATAAAGTAGAAGCTTATATCATGGTAGAAGTACCGAGATAGTAATGGTTTATAAAGGTAGGGTGCGCGATTCATAGTGTCAGGTACAGTGTGGTGCGCACCTTGACTTGATTGTGGTAATTCAGAAAATAATGTGATCAGGATAGTCGATGATCCGGATTGCTCACAGTATTTGACAGAATTGCCGGATATATAGGAGTAAAACTTAAAATGAGAAAAAACAGTATTAAGAATACCCGGATCAATGGGGAAGTCCAGAAGGAACTCAGCACCATTATCCGCAACGAGATCAAGGACCCGCGTATTCATCCGATGACTTCTGTCATGGCTGTAGAAGTGGCTCCTGACCTGAAAACCTGCAGAGCATATATCAGTGTGCTGGGTGAAAAAGAAGCAAAGGAAGCGACGATCAAAGGTCTGAACAGTGCAGAAGGCTACATCAGACGCCAGCTGGCGCGTAATTTAAACCTGAGAAATACACCGGAGATCCGTTTTATCCTGGACGAATCCATTGAGTATGGAGTAAACATGTCGAAAATGATCGATGAAGTGACCAGAAAAGATGCTTCTTCTGAGAAGCCTGAGGAAGAATAAGAGGGATGGATATGAAGAATATTTCAGAGGTACTGACTGGTGTAAAAACAATGGGAATCGCCGGACACATCAGACCGGACGGGGACTGTGTAGGCTCCTGTATGGCGCTATATCTTTATGTGACAGAGCATTTCCCGGAAATTGATGTCAGGATATATCTGGATCATCCCAAGCCTGTCTTTTCTCATATTGACAGAATCGGCGATATCCGTACAGAGACAGACGGAGACAGAGAGTTTGATCTCTTTGTAACCTGCGACGTAAGCGCGCGGGACCGTCTGGCTGTGGCGGACGAATATTTTGACAGGGCAAAAAAGACGGTGTGCATTGATCATCATGTCAGCAATCCGGGATTTGCGGACATCAATCATGTAAGAGGGGATGTCAGCTCCTGCTGCGAGGTCCTTTACGGACTTCTGGATGCAGACAAAGTAGACCGTCCGGTTGCGGCTGCCATTTATACAGGCATGATCCACGATACCGGAGTATTCCAGTA